>Ga0247841_10000257_pt1 | contig 145386 bp, 144 predicted proteins | sample LaCruzMarch2015__2_FD_192410 | JGI IMG/M metagenome (GOLD analysis project Ga0247841, IMG submission 192410) | Freshwater microbial communities from meromictic Lake La Cruz, Castile-La Mancha, Spain - LaCruzMarch2015_18m | ecosystem: Environmental > Aquatic > Freshwater > Lake | place: Spain...
CAGTGCCTTTATCTTCTGCAAAGTATCAAACATGGATTCCGGTGAGCCATTCTGGAAGTCCGTCCTGCCAACACTTCCGATAAGAAGCACATCACCGGTAAACAATTTGCTGTCCACGTACAAACTGACCGCGTCATCCGTGTGCCCGGGGGTATATATCACCCGGATACTACCTGACCCAAGGGCAATTTTATCATCATCTTTTAAGCGTTTATCCGCAACGCTGGAAACGGACTTTTCGTGCATTAATACCTGGGCGCCGTATTTCTTCTTCATCACAGCCGCCAGAGAAAAGTGGTCGGCGTGCGTGTGGGTATCAACAATGAATTTCAGGCTTAACTTTTCCTTGCCAAGATAACCGGAATATTCCTCCGGCAGACTGATATGCGGGTCGATAATCAAAGCCTCTTTTTCAGAACTCAAAATATAAGAAAAACAACTACCCGCCGCAAATTGCTTCATTTTAAATTGCTCCATATTCTCCCTCCTTATCATATTTCCGGAATAAATATTTGTGGGATCTCATTTCTTCAAAAGCTTCACCTGCCAACAACTGTTCACCCAAAGCCCGATAATCTCCATTTTCGGCCAATAACCTTTAAGGCGCCTGACAGACAACTTAATATGATCATGATGCGTCTTTTCATCAACCGGATTTCCCCGGCAATCATGATGGCCAACAACAAAGATCCTCGTAGAACCGTTAGCGTTGATGGAAGTATTGACACTACACACTATATGATCAATCGTATCCCTGGAGACCAAAACGCCATCCATGCCTGCCGCGGTAATGACGTCCACGAAATCAACCCTGTAATTTTCACGGATCCAGTTCAAAACCGGTAGCTGGACTCGCCCATCCATACAATTTAAGCATGTCGCTCTGCTATCCATACTATTTCTCTCGAAATCTCCAGATTATCAGCGAACTCGGTAATAAATCATGGTCGTTTCCGGTTCAAAAACCGGCTACGCACCAATTTTTCAATCTCAAAAATAATGAAAATCGATAGGCCGATCAAAAAAATCCGCGCCCAAGCATCCAACGAAATCGGCGCGCTATGGAAAAAGCGGTTCATCGCCGGAACATAGGTAAAAAGCATCTGCAACCCCAGCATAATTAAAACACCGACAATCAGCCATCGATTAGAAAAGAACCCCAAGGTAAATGGCGATCGTGATAATGAGCGGCAGTTAAACAAATAGAATAGCTCACCTATAACCAAAACCCCGACAGCCGCAGTCCGCGCCTCTTCTATGCTCAATCCGTTATTTCTTTCGTAATAAAACAGACCAAAGACCCCCAAAGCTAAAAGAATTCCAACGGTGATTGTGCGTCCGATAAGATCAGCCGTCATAATCGGCGTCTTTGGGTCTCTCGGAGGCCGTTGCATTAAATCAGGTTCCTTAGCCTCAAATGCCAGCATCATACCCAAACAAATAGCGGTGGTCATATTGATCCAAAGCAACTGCACCGGAGCGACCGGCAACACCATTCCTCCAAAGATGGCGACCATAATAGCAAGTGCCTCGCCTAAATTAGTCGGCAATGTCCAGACAATAAACTTCCTTAAATTATCAAAGACACATCGCCCCTCTTCCACGGCCGCCTCAATTGAAGCAAAATTATCATCGGTCAAAACCATGTCAGCCGCTTCCTTGGCAACTTCTGTACCGGTGCGCCCCATAGCAATGCCTATATTGGCCTGTTTAAGCGCAGGGGCATCATTTACCCCGTCTCCGGTCATGGCTACAATTTCTCCTCTTGACTGAATCGCTTTAACCAGCCGCAATTTCTGCTCGGGAGTCACGCGGGCAAAAACACTTGCCCGGCTGATTGCCTCCTGCAATTGCTCGTCATTCATATTTTCAAGATCACTTCCGCTTAAAGCAACTATCGGGAGGGAATCCTGCGAGTCAATACGGCTCTTAAGATTCAGCTGTTCGGCGATTGCCTTGGCTGTCAATACGTGATCACCGGTTATCATCTTAACTGATATTCCGGCCGAATGGCAACGCCTGATAGCCTCAATTACTTCCTTGCGAGGCGGATCTATCATCCCCTGCAATCCCAGAAACGTCAGGGATTCCGTAATATCTTGATGATCTATCCTGTCTTTACTTACTGAAATGCTTCCGCGGGCGAATGCGAGAACTCTCAAGCCCTTTGCCGCCATAGTTTCAGCTTTGTGAATAATAAGGGCATGTTTCAAGGAAATGATATTACCGTTTTCATCAAGCTGATTGACGCATTTGGCCAAAACCTTTTCTACCGACCCCTTCAAATAAACAATCCCTTCCCCGTTCTGCAAAGTATGAAAAGTTGCCATATATTGATATTCTGATTCAAAAGGAATCGAATCCTTTCTCGGGAATTCAGGTAACCCATCAGAAAATAAATTTCTGCCCTTATGCGCGGAAACGATAAGAGCCCCTTCTGTCGGATCACCCTCTACCTGAAACAATCCTTGACGCTCAACGACCCGGCTGTCGTTACATAACAAACCAGCGGTCAGGCATTCTTTAAGCGCGACAGAAGAAGCGGATCCTGATTTCCGAGCTACTTCTTGAATAGAACCTTCAAAGCCATATCCGACTCCGGAAACTTGATACATGAGATCAGCGCTGACAATCTCCTGCACTGTCATCTGATTTTCAGTAAGCGTCCCCGTCTTATCGGAACAGATGACACCCGTACTACCGAGCGTTTCTACGGCTGGTAATTTTCGAATTATGGCTCGGCGCTTAGCCATTCTGGCTACTCCTATGGCAAGCGTTATAGTTACAGCCGCGGGCAATCCTTCTGGTATCGCGCCAACCGCAAGCGCGATCGCGGCCATGAACATCTCTTGGGCTGATTCTCCCCTGAATACACCCACCGCAAACAGAAGACCGGACAACCCCAGAATAACGAATAAAAGATAGTGGCTAAAATGAGCAAGTTTAATTGTAAGCGGCGTCGCTAAATCCTCGGCGGTTGCGATCAACTCTGAGATCCGTCCCACCTCAGTTGAGTCTCCTATGGAAGTAACAACAGCCTTGCCTCTTCCATAAGTGACGAATGTGGAAGCATAAAGCATATTTAATCTATCCGCCAAGACAGTTTTTCCGTCCAGCGGCCCTGTTTGCTTCTCCACAGGAACAGATTCTCCGGTAAGGGGTGATTCGTTAATTTGTAGATCCCTGTTGTATACCAGACGCATATCAGCCGAAATTTTATCTCCTGAGGCGACCATAACCACATCACCCGGGACTAATTCAGTGGATGAAAGGTGCTGTTCTTTACCATCCCTTAATACAGCGACGGAAGAAGTCATTGATCGGGAAAGCGCTTCGAGTGCCTTCAACGCCTTGGATTCCTGCAGAAAACCAATGATAGCGTTAATAAAAACGACTCCAAAAATTACCGAGGCATCAACCCATTCTTTTAAGAACAACGTGATTCCAGTCGCCAGAAGAAGGATGTATACAAGGGGCTGATTAAATTGCATTAAAAACCTTAGCCACAAGGGCGTGCCCTTTTTAGGAGTGATCTGATTTAAGCCGAATTGATCCCTGCGTTTGAGGGCCTCTTCTGAGGAAAGGCCGTTAGCAACGTCGGCCATAAGCCTTTTAACAACTTCATCGGCTGATAAAACATGCCAATTATTCTCCATAACAAATTTCCTCCTATTTCCTCCTCTGCTCACCAAAGACTCCGTATCGAATCGCGTTCTTCCCGCGTTTTTTAGCCTCATACATCTGATTGTCGGCAAGTGTGATAGCTTCGTCACTCGAAGCTGTGGCAGAAAGACACGTTATTACGCCGATGCTAAAAGTGACCGTATATCCGTTTCTGCCAATAGACTCCGATAATGCATTACGCATTCTTTCCAAAACAAAACGAGATTGTTTTTGGTCGGTTAGAGGCAAAAGCAGAGCAAATTCATCTCCCCCTAACCGCCCTACCACATCTATTTCCCTGACTGAGCGCTTCAGAGTATCCGCGATCACGCGCAACAATTTATCACCGGCGTTATGGCCAGAGGTATCGTTAACGGATTTAAAATTATCGACATCAAGATATGCCAACGTAAAAGGCCTGCCATCCCTTGCTAAGCGTTTAAGTTCCATAGCGAGGATGTCAGAAAAATGCCTCGAATTAGCAACTCCCGTAAGAAAATCGCTGCGAGTGAGCTCTTTCTCTTTTTCTATCTGCTTCTTAAGCGCATAAATTAAATTTATGGTCAATAAAAAGAACCCAAGTCTGAGCAGGGAATTCCACAGTATTATGCCCCATGGGAAATGCCATCCCCTTGAAGCCTCTTCCTCTATAACCCAGATCAAGACAGCGGCACATGTGACTATTGAAGCAGTTTTTTTCTCCATACTTAACGCTACTACGAGGATAGGAAAGAGCAAAAAAAACGATAACTCGATATTGGGTCCGAGAAAATAATCTATAGTCTCTATGACAAATATTGAAATAACTGCCGCGCTGATCGTTAACCACTTATTTTTTCCCGCGAAGTAGATAAACCGCTTCATGAATTGGCTTGCGAAACCGACAATCAGAGCTGAAATTCCCTGCTTCTCATTTATTTCTTCCGTTTTACGCCGTACAAGCGGCCCGATTTCAAGCGCCTCGCTCACTGCGATTTTATAGAAAACTTTTACCTGAGCAGATGAAAACACAACCCTCTGATGCGGCTTAGACTGCTGGACCCCGGTAATAATCTTATTGGTGGCAAAGCTCACCTGCTTATCTGCAAACTCAAGCATAAGAAGGTCAAACTCACTTCCGGCCTCCAGTACCTTTGCGGTCCCGTTTATTTGATAATTCCTCAAATTGTCCTCATCCATCACCGTAAGGGAAATGAACGGATTATATTGCAAATTTCTCCAGGTCTTGCCTTTCACCAAATCAACAAGATACAAACTGCTACCATCGACCTTGAGAAGAAATTTAGACGCAACGCTCGGCTGCCCATGCTCATCTGCCGTGCCTACGCTTACGAAATCGGCTTTTTGCAGCAATGCGATCAGTCCGGGAGAAATCTTCAGATGTTCCATGCCATATCTCTTTCTATTAATACGCTCTTGAATATAGTGAATATATAATATGAGGAGTTCCCTAAAGGGACACTCTGGGGAACGTCCCTGGATACCTTACCTCATAATGGGAGCGGCTACGGCTTCCGACTTATCCATCTGATTATTTTTCGCCTTTCTCGAGCGGAAGAACAAAATAGCGATACGCCCCAAGCAGCGCTACAAAGGCAAAAACCCCCAAAAGAACATCCACGGTCGTAATATCAGGCTTAAGCATTTTCCTTGCAACGACGAACGCTAACAGTTCTAGAATAGCGATAAAACTGTGCGTCATAAGCATCCGGGAAAGCTCAAGCGCAATGGTCACTAGAAGAACCCGATAAATCAGGTCGTAAAATACCTCTCTTTCGTTCCAATCAACACCTACAAAATTGTGAAAACTTGCTATGATATAGACCAGAACGCCCAAAATTACAGCCACTGCAAGAAAGTTTTCAATCTTTTTAACCGTTAAAGGTATCAGATCCTTAATTTGTATTTTTATCATATTATCTCCTCTCCGCACTATTCCCTCAACTATCAGCAAGATTCTCCCTTGCCCTCCTAAATGTTTCCGTAAACTTGACAACATTGTTCATCATCTCGACTGCCTCAACCGGATATTTACCCACGGCGGTTTCGGCGGAAAGCATCACAAAGTCTGTCCCGTCCAATACCGCGTTTGCCACATCGGTGACTTCCGCGCGAGTAGGTCGAGGGTTTTCAACCATACTTTCAAGCATTTGTGTAGCGGTAATTACGAATTTACCAGCGCGGTTGCATTTTTTGATAATGATCTTTTGGATAACGGGGATTTCATAAATAGGCAACGATACCCCCATGTCTCCCCGCGCTATCATAATACCGTCGGATACCTTGATTATTTCATCGATGTTCTTTATGCCTTCTCTATTCTCTATTTTAGCGATAATCCTGCATCTTGAATCCGGCTTAAGCGATTTTTTGATATCCAAAATGTCATTCTTGGTGCGAACAAAGGACTGAGCGATATATTCCACGCCATGATCTTCGCAAAAAGATATATCCTGCATATCCTTCCGGCTTATACCGCCGAATTCAAGCCTCGCCTGCGGAATATTTACGCCCTTATGCCCTTTAAGCAGTCCGCCGACTATTACCTTGGCCTTAAGTCTATTTTTAGCCCTAGTGATCACTTGTAAAGCAATATTCCCGTCGTCAATAAATATCTGGTGGCCATTCTTGATACTACGCAACGAACCCTGATAATCAAAAGGTATTATTTCATGCGATCCTGTTATGTTTTGCTGAGTAAGCCAGACTACCCGGCTTTTCTTAAGTAAAACCGGAGCGCTAAGGCCGCCTACTCTAATACGATGCCCCTGAAGATCTCCAAGGATCTGCATGCGCCTGCGATATTTCTTGTTCAAAAGCCGGACGGCTCCTATTCTGTGAACCAATTCCGGCGGCTTACCATGAGAGAAATTCAAGCGGGCGACATCCATACCGGCGCGCATCATCTTCCTGATCACGGTCTCGCTTGATGATGCCGGGCCGAGAGTGCAGATTATTTTTGTTTTAACCATAGAACCCTTTCATATCACGCGACTTACTTATAAATAAGCGTTTAACACATACTCCTGAACCATTCTCTGGGTATTAAAAAATGAGGCGTTTAGAGCTATCGCGTGGCGCATAACTCCCTGCCAGTTGTCTTTCTCTTTATAGAACATCGGGAGGATTATCTTCTCTAATTTCTGGTATAAATCACGAGCATCCTGCGCGCTGTCTCTGCCCTGGCTTTGCAGAGTGCCTATCGCCCAGCCGGTGACGTTCTCAATACATCCTTCTATCCACCAACCGTCAAGGACGCTCAAATTCGGCACGCCGTTAAGGCAGGCCTTCATTCCGCTTGTACCTGAGGCCTCCTGCGGCGGAAGGGGGTTATTCAACCAAAGGTCAACACCGCTGGTGATTAATCTTCCCTGTGTCATGTCGTAATTCTCTAAATATGCGATCTTGATTTTCGGGCTCACCTCTTTCTTCTTTGAGAATATATTTTTTATCAGCTCTTTTCCGCCACCATCACTGGGATGCGCCTTCCCGGCATAAATGATCTGTATCCTGCCTGCTTTATCATTAATCTCGGTCAACCGGTTTATATCACTTAATAAAAGGTCTGCTCTTTTATAGGCCGTGACACGCCGGGCAAAACCTATAGTAAAAGTATCGTAGTCCATACCGGCTCCGGTACGGGCATTAACATGATCAATGAGCTCTTTTTTTGCTTCTTGGTGCGCCCGGGATATCTCATCTTTTGGAATACCCATGGCGTAACGCAAAGAAAAATAATCTGATTGCCAGCCGGGTATATGTTTATCATAGAGCTTTTTGAACGCAGGGGCTGCCCATGTCGATAAATGGACCCCGTTGGTAATAGAATCTATGGAGTAACCGGGGAACATCTCCCGCGCCACTTCTCCGTGCTTCTTGGCTACTCCGTTTATATATTTACTTAGGTTCAGGGCAATCAAGGTCATATTCATTTCGTTGTCCCGGATAAATATATCCGGCATTTCAAAAGGCAATTTACTGTGCAAGGCTTTTTTTACAAGTTCCAGAGGAAACCGGTCATGCCCTGCGGCTACGGGAGTATGGGTGGTAAATATGCATTTATTTCTTACGGACTCAAGATCATATTTTTTATGCACGTCTTGCTCGCCGTCTTTTTTTGTTCTTTCCAATAATTCCAGCGCCAGAAAGGCGGCATGGCCTTCGTTCATATGGTATTTCTCGATATTTTTATAGCCAATGGCTTCGATTACCCTTACTCCGCCTATACCAAGGATTATTTCCTGGCAAAGCCTATACCACTTGTCGCCTCCGTAAAGAAAACTGGTGAGAGCACGGTCGTATTCGGCGTTTTCCTGTACGTTCGTATCCAGAAAATAAACAGGAACTGTTGCTCCGGTAACCCCTTTTATGCTGTATTCCCATGCTTGTATTTTGACTTGCCTTCCTTCAATAGTTACGCTTGCTTGCGCCGGTAAAAGCGTTAAAAACTTCTCCTTTGGCCAGCCTGCAGGAGCCTCTGCTTGAGCACCGTTTGAATCCAGTTTCTGCGCGAAATAACCTTTTTCATTAAGAAGCGTTACAGCGATAATCGATACCCCTAAATCTGCGCAGGATTTTAAAGTATCTCCTGCCAGGACCCCTAAGCCGCCGCTATAGGTGGACATCTTGGTGTCAAGGCCCGCTTCCATAGTAAAATAGGCGATATTTCTTTTCTTGAGATTATGTTTATTCATAAAACCTCCCGGCTATCTTGAAAACTTAAGCTGAAACGGAATCCATTTCTTTATACAGCCGCTCTGCATCTTCTCTGCGGCACAGTTCTGTCCCGGGCGTCATCACCGCCGCTGTGCCCGCGGCCACGCCGAAACGTATCGCATTAGGTATAGCCATGCCTTTTGCCAAACTTAAAACAATACCCGCAACCATGCTATCACCGGCACCCACTTTACTTATAATGGGCACTGTCGGCGGCACAATATGCTCTACTGTTTCATCAAAGGCCGCAATAACCCCGGCCGCGCCAAGAGAGACAACTACTATTTCGCTCTGGCCAGATTTACTAATTCCCCTGGCCTTCTCCTTTATCTGAGGCTCTTCTTTTATCTCCTCATTAAAAAGCTCTTTAAACTCGCGGATATTCGGCTTGATCAAATACACACCTTCCTGCAAAGCCGACTTGAGATTTTCACTTGGAGCGTCAACGATAACTTTAATGCCTTTTTCTTTTCCTATCCGCGCTACGCGCGCGTAGAAATCAACCGGTACCCCGACTGGGAGGCTGCCACTAGCAACAATATAATCCGGTTTTGGCTCAACGTTTTTCAATTCTTCAAGGCATTTCTGCCATTCCTCGTCGCCCATAACCGGCCCGGGCATCCCGAAACGATACTGCAGGCCGGTAGACTCCTCATAAAAAATGAGGCTTTCGCGTGTCATGCCCGTGATCGAAATCGGCTGATGCTCTATCTTTTCTCTCTCCAATAAATCATTGAGTAATTGCCCTACTATTCCTCCTGAGGAATATAGAAGTTTTGATTCTCCTCCCAGCTTTTTTATCGCCCTTGAGACATTAGCACCTCCGCCGCCGGGTTCGGATACGGGCATTGTGCAATATAATTTGCGCTCAACGATCACCCGCTCGACATTGGCGCTCTTGTCGATTGACGGATTCATGGATAGGGAAACAATTGTTTTCATCTTCATATATTCCAAAGTTTATCTACTGCTGTTTATTCATATATTTCGTATAATCGCCGCCGAAAACATAATAAGCCATTTCACAAATCAAGCTAAAATCTCCCAAACGCGAAAAAAATCGTTAAGTTTTAAGCAAAACGGCCATCTTATTCATCAGAACCGAAACATCATCCGTCTTGTAGTAATAATCATCGGCATCCCAAATAAGAAATTCCTGCTCGTCAATGGGATACACGCTGGAAACGATTACTTTAAGAGAAGGGAAGTCTCTTTTTAAAATATCGAATATATCCATTCCGTCTCTTTGCGGAAGGACAATATCGAGTACCACCAAATCGATATTCCGGTTATTTTTCAGCGTCTCCAATGCTTCGTCTCCGTTTCCCGCCTCGAGAGCGGCATATCCTTTCTCCTCCATTTCTTTTTTCAGCAATATCCGCAGCCTTGGCTCGTCTTCCACCACAAGAATCTTTTTTTGTATCTTTTTCATCTAGCACCTCCCTTATCTTCTCAAGAAGTATGTCTATCCCTTCCGCCTTGTTGTGATAAGCGCATGCTCCTAAGATACTTTGTATCTGGTCTTCAATAGTGTGGACGCTTGATACAATTACTTTCATATGCTGGTCGTATTCCCTGACAACTTCATACATAACCCTGCCGTCTACTTCCGGCATGTTAATATCCAGCAATACTAAATCGAAGCACTCGCGGATCATATTTTCCGTTGCTTCTTCCGCGCTTGAAGCATGTCTTACCTCATACCCCTCTTCCGATAGCAACATGGAATAAGACTGCCCAATCCTTTGTTCGTCATCAATTATGAGAATCCTTTTCATGTTTTATCCTCCTTCCGAGCCCAGGCTCTTTCCTTTAAAGCAGACATCGATCTTTTACCTAATCAAAGGATAGCAGATTATCAATGAACCGAAGATGAACAAAGAATTAATTTTTTGTAATCTTTCTTGCGATCGAGCAAAAAGAAATATACAGGTCAAATCAAGAAGGACAGGTAGGCAGGATTACGGTGAAGGTCGAACCTTGTTTGAGTTTGCTTTCTACTTCGATGTCGCCATTATGAAATCTCGCGATGGATTTAGCAATGCTTAGCCCCAAACCAACACTACTGCTGCTTTCTGATTGGGATTTTTCTTTTTGAAAAAATCGATTAAAGATCTTTGGCAAGTCTTCTTCGCTGATGCCAACCCCGGTATCCGAAACAGAGACTTTTAATATGCCGCCTTGCGAAAGAACAGACAGACTAATTTTTCCACCCGGGGGCGTAAATTTAATGGCATTCTGTATGAGATTAAAAAACAGGCGGCTCAAATGTAATTTGCTCCCCTCTAAAGTAACGGGAATTGCGGGCATCGTGACTGAAAGAGTTATTTGTTCTTGCGAAACGAGTGTTTGAGCCCGCTTCTCTATATCCGTGAAGAAGAGGATAAAATCAAAAACTTCTTTCTTGATATTATTCGGGTTGTAATCTAATTTTGTCAGCAAAGCCAGATCCTCGACAATATTGATCATCCTGTTTGCTTCTTCAATATTAACGCTCAAGGCTTTTCGATAATCTTCAACCTGCCTTTCCCTGCGCAAGGCGATCTGAGATTCTCCTTTGATAATCGCCAGCGGAGTCTTTAATTCATGGCCGATACTCATGCTGAATTCTTTTATGTATTCAAAAGATTGCCCTAGCCTTTCGAGCATCGCGTTAAATGATTGTACTAATCCTATCATTTCTTCTTCCAAATTTGCAGTATCCAGCCTCCTGTTCAAGCTATTAAGGTTAACACCCCGTGCGGTTACTGTAACGTTCTCAATAGAGCCAAGAATTCTCTTTATCAAAAAAAGAAACATGCCGCCTATCAAAGCAATTATCCCCAAAGAACTGATAAAAATAATAGTGATCATGCCGATAATTGATTTTCTTAAATCGGCCCGGGATTTCTCAATAATCGATTCATTTATTAAAATAAAACTCTCGCAACTTTGGTATACTTTATCGAGATCAGCCCACATATCTACCAGAAGAATATTTTTTGCCTCCCGCATGTTGCCAGATTCATAAAGCTGTTTAGCCCTGTGGCGGTCTTTTTCATATGTTTTGTAAAAATGGTTAATTTCTTCGATAATATTTTTTTCGGCCGGAGTTCTAGCGGTACTCGAAGCCTTGTTAAACCAAGTTGCGAAATCCGCCTTCGCTTCTTCAAGCCTATTAAGCCAAATGGGATCACCGCTTAAAAAATAATTTGCCACAAACCCTTTTTGGCTAAGAAGAGCGATTTCCAATTCTTCCGCTGCTTTAAGGGCTGAGACATTCTCTGTTATCGTATCGCGGAAAACTTTTTGCATGTTAAGCGCCGTTATAACAGAAATACCCCCTATAAAAAAACATAAAAAGACCATGAGCCAAAATCCAATTATAATTTCGCGGCGAAAAGATTTTTTCATTTTTATTCCTTAAGTATGTATCCCGTGCCGCGGAGAGAATTAATAAGTTTTTTCTTGAAACCGCGGTCAATCTTGTTGCGCAACCGATTTATAAATACATCTATAACATTAGTGAAACTATCGAAATCCTCGTTCCAAACGTGTTCTGATATCGCGGTCCTTGTTACCACTTGGTTGACATGAAGCATAAGATACTCCAGCAAACTATACTCTTTGCTGGTTAAGCTAATCTCTTTCTTTGCCCGAATGACCTTATGGTTTAATTGGTTTAACTCAAGATCCGCAATTTTAAGGATCGGGCTCTTGTCCAGGCGCTTCCTGCGCAAAAGAGCGGCGACCCGCGCCAGAAGCTCGTCAAAATCAAACGGCTTGCTCAAATAATCATCCGCGCCGGTCTTAAGGCCCAACACTTTATCTTTAACATCGTCGCGGGCAGTAAGCATGAGGATGAAAGTATCTATTTTCTTAGCCCGCAAATCCTTACATATGGAAAAACCGGTGGTATCCGGAAGCATAACATCGAGGATTATTAAATCGTAGGGATTGGTTTCCGCCAAGAAAAGCGCCTTTTCGCCATTCGGAGCGACATCAACCACATAGCGCTCCTCCTCAAGCCCGCGTTTGATAAAACTCGCCATATTTTTTTCGTCTTCAACTAATAGTATTCGCATATTGTTTATTCCTCGCCAACCAGCGCCTCCGCCAAGCTCGCCATCGTGCGTCTATAAGGTGGACATCGGCCAGCCAAATGTCTTAATAAAAACTCTCATATTGCTTGTGTTACATACTGGCTATAGCTTCCTGAATCAAAGGCAGGATTGCCTGAGCTTCTTCTTTAGTCATTCTCCCAAGTTTTGCAAACCTGAGGGCGCCTTCAGGGTCTCTGTTCTCCCTTACTATCTGTAATTTCTTAGGACCGTTATTGTAAGAATGAACGCTTACTGTGATTTTTCCGTCATCATTTTCGTGAGATTTGGAAAATATTTCACTATCAAGGCTTGCATCGTAAGGCATATTCCCCTCCTGTTATATAGGAAACAGGCAAAAACCTATTTCCTACTCTGTTAACCCGGCTACAAAGCCTGAAGCCCATGCCCAGGCAAGATTGTATCCGCCCCGCTCGCCGTTTACATCCAGGATCTCTCCTGCAAAATAAACGCCTCTCTTCAATCTTGATTCCAACGTGCCTTCTCTTATATCTTTAACGTTCACGCCGCCTGAAGTAAACTCCGCTTCGTTCCAGGATTTTGTATCTATTATATCAAATCTTTTGTCTTTCAATACGATTACTATCTTTTCAACGCCTGCGCCTTTGAATAAATCCCTGAAAACCAGGCTGAATTTGTTAGGCAATATTCCTATCATTAAATTTTCTTCCGCAAAGCCTTTCTTGATTCTTTGTATAATCTCTTCTTTCAGCTCATACGCGCTTATAAAAGGAACCATGTCAATTGAAACCTGAGCGGATTCCGCCCCAAGCCTGTTTATGGCGATTGAAATATCCTCGCTTATATCCAATATAGCGGTGCCTGAAAGCCCATATTTTGTAAAAAGCAGCTCGCCCTCTGTTTCTTTTTTCACCTTACCGCCTATTACCGCTTTTGCAACGCATTGTATTTTCTGGCCCTGAAGCAGATGGCAGAATATGTCTTTTGCCACCAGAGGTACAGCGCTCGGAACAGGCTCTATGATTTTATGACCGAAGGAAGAAGCTAAAACATAACAACTTCCGTCGGAGCCAAGGCTGGGATAAGCCTTTCCTCCTCCCGTAATTATAACAGCGTCACACGCAATACTTTTGCCGTTTCTGGATTTTACTATAAATCCTTTGGCCGAGCCGACAATATTATTTACTTCGAAATCAAGCTCTACTGCCGCTTTTAAATCTTCAAGCTCCTCTTCCAGAACCCTTAAAACGCTTGCAGCCTGGTTTGTAACAGGAAAAACCCTGCTTCCTTCAGAACACAACTTCAGACCAAGTTCATTGAAAAAATTTTCTATTCTCTCTCTGCCAAACCTGGAAAATACGCTTTTTACTAGCTCGCGACCTTCGGTATTATAGTGCGCTTCGTTTAAATCCAAATTGGAGATATTACACCTGCCGGCGCCTGAAATAAGAATCTTTTTTCCAAGACGCGGCATTTTTTCGCATATAACCACCTTTTTACCGCTGCGCCTGGCGCTGATAGCCGCCACTATTCCAGCTGCGCCGCCGCCTATTACTACAGTGTCAAATTTTTGCATCTTTTTATTTATTGCGAATATCGTACTCGTCCTGTATCTCTCCCACTATTTCTTCGAGCAGGTCTTCCAGGGTCACAAGGCCCTGAATTTTGCCGTGAGGATCAGTTACAATAGCCAGATGCGTATGGCCTTTTTGGAACTCCTTTAACAACTCAGTTACATTTTTAGAATCAGGCACAAAAATAGGCGGATATATTATATCTTGCAAAATTACGAGGTCCCTGTTGACCGAAAGATTTAACAGATCTTTCATGTTTATGACGCCGATTATATTGTCCGGCTTATCCTTATATACAGGCAACCTGGAATAACCTGACTCAAGAACTTTATCCAATATGCTGTCTATATTTGCGCCTACGTCTATTAGCACCATCTTGTCTTTCGGTATCATTACCGTCTTTACCAACGTATTGCTGAACTCAAAAACCTTTGAAAGCATTTTATACTTGTCCTTATGCTTGGGGCTTTCTTCCTCGCCTATCCTGATAAGGGCTTTTATTTCATCCTCCACAACAAGAGAAGCCTTGCCCTTGGTTTTTCCGCCAAGAAGATTTACTATAAAATTAGTTATCACAGAAAGCACCCTGACAGCCGGAGACAATATAAATATCAACGCCTTTACCATTCTCACAAGGCCCAGAGCTATTCTTACAGGGCTTCCCGCTGAAAGCGTTTTTGCTGCCACTTCAAAAACTATTATAAGAAACGCCGATACCAGGGTTGCCAGGAGTATGCTTTTGGTGTTTTCGCCTATAAAAGATATTATTATAGCCGTAATAATGCACGCTATAAAAGAATTTACTATATTATTCGCGACAACTATGGTGCCAAAGAATTTCTCAGGGGCTTCGAGTATTTTAAGTATCATTCTGGCGGTTTTGGATCCGTCAGTCGCAAGGCGTCTGAGCTTTATAATGCTGGAGGAAATAATAGACGTCTCAGACGCAGCTGTCAGCGCGCCTATTAAAAGCAACAGCATGAGCAATAAGAGCTCTATTATAATTTTCATTTGATAAATTTCCCCATATCCTCAGGCAATGGCAAATTAAAATTCATTTTTTTTCCTAACACAGGGTGGCTGAATTCCAACATCTTTGCGTGAAGCGCAACTCTTTTAAATCTTAACTTGAAATCCTTTCTAAAAGCGTACACGCTCTCTCCGACCAGAGGATGGCCAAGAGATTTAAGATGTATCCTGATCTGGTTGGTCCTTCCGGTAACAGGCTGTACCTCGATTATTGTGAAATCTTTTTTTCTTTCAATAACCCTGTATTTTGTAATCATAAGCTCTGTTTTTCTTTTTTTCTCGCTATATACATTGCCTTGAAGGGTATCGGAATCTTTTCGCACAATGCCATGGACAAACGCAATGTATGTCTTTTTTACAAGACGAGCTTTAAACTGCTCCATCATAATTTGCTGAACAGCTTTGCTCTTAGCGTAGATAACGAGACCTGATGTCTCCCTGTCAATCCTGTGGCACGGACAGGCATTGGCCAAAACACCGCGCCTATCCAATTCTTGATTCAGAAGGTCCGTAAGGGTATTTGTTTCTCCTTTTGGAGTGGGTACGACTAACATTCCAGAAGGTTTATTGATTATAATGATATGCTCGTCTTCATAAACTATGCCGTATCTGTTTTTATACGCTCCCGGCAGCGAATCCGCGCTCATTTAACAAGATACTCTTTTAATTTCTGCCATGTCTTAGGGCCAACCTTGCCATCCGCGTTTAAACCACTCTGAGACTGAAAGGCTTCTATAGCTTTTCTGGTATTCGGGCCGATTATGCCGTCTATCTTGCCTTCATAAAGATTAGCGTTCTTTAAAGCCTGCTGAATATCCTGAGCACTTGGCTTTTCAACTACCGTCACTTGAGCAGAGGAGGATTCCACGGAAACGCTTTTCCCCTGTATAGCCTGTAAATCCTGAGCAACATCCGCTGCGCCAGTCGCAGTCTCTTCCGTAACTCCGGCGTCCATAGACATATTCTCATCTGCAGTCTTCTTTAGGCAACCGGCCAAAGCAACCAGCAACACAAAAACCATAACTAAACGCATCACCATACTACCCTCCCTTTTTTTGCAAACCTACTTTTTAAGATAACCTGATAACTTCTCAACTATTTTGTCGCAATAATATTTTAAAAACCTGGCCTCATCCTTCAAAGGCATGCTTATTATCTTAACGCCGTTAATATATTTTTTATTCTTATCCATTCCAATACCCCCTACCCATCTTATCTCAGATACTATGGATATCGGAGGATTATTATCCTCAAGATCTGCTTCAAGCTGCACGTAGACTCCCGGTTTCAAGAGTTCGCTGGAAACGAAAGACAATCCTTCCGCAGATATATTCTCGGTCCTGGTAAACTGAAACACCTGTTCGTAATCAAGCACCTTGTATTTGGCGCTCAGCCTTAGCTCAATCCTTGGATACTTTCTTTTTTCTTTGAAGACATCGCCGATCATAGCACCTCCATTATCAGTTTCTTTGCCTCATTCGGGGTCATAGACAAAAATTTAAACCTGTGTTCGGATATTTTTAATTCCTTTAAACATCTATCAAGACAATTAACTGCTTCCGCGTTTCCCTTGTCAAAAGAAAGTACGGAAACAAAGTTCGTGAGAGCTTCTTTGAATCTTCTTTTATTGAGAAGTATCTGCCCCATTTTAAAATAAGCATCTTTGTTTAAAAAAGGTCTGTCGCACTGTATATTCACCGCCTTATTAAAAAATTCATACGCCTTGTCAAAGTCACCATCCTCATTATATATATTGCCTATCTTAAAGTAGCCTAAAGCCATATCATACAAGTCTATATACCTCTCTTCTTCAGGGGAGAGGTTTTCTACAAATTCTACAAACTCCTTTGCTCCCTGCTCAGTCTTCAGCTTATCGTCAGATATCTTAAAATTAAACATGCTGTTCATGTACTCCCCTATAACGAAATCCACCCTTTCAATAACATCCTGAAGATAGTATTTCGGATTAAGCTTTAGCGCGCTTCTATAGTATTCAATGGCCTGCTTAAAAAACTTCGACGCATTTTCATAGTTTTTCCAGTATGCTTCGCGCCGCGCTTTATTATGATAATCAACAGCTGATTCCAGGATAGGCTTGATATTTGCGCGCTCGCTATTCCATTCCGCGAGATTCTTTATCTTCTGTTCTATATTGCTTATATTATCTTCCATATATAAACAATATAGCATAAAAATACAATACTGTGAAGAAATTTTGCCTTTATTTTATTCATTCATTGTGTTATATTCATTATATGTTAGGCGAGTTGATGAACCTGCTCTACCCTGCTGTATGCAGGGGGTGCTCTAAAAAAATAGATAAGTTTGACCGCAATATCTGCGATGATTGCGCAAAAAAGATAGCAGAAAGGCTTCCTCCTTTCTGTATAAAATGCGGCAAGCAGCTTAAAGGAGACTCTGAATTAGCAGCTATGTGCCAGGATTGCGAAAAAGATAAGCCGTTCTTCGACAGAGCCTGGTCAGCTTGCCATTACGATAATTTATTAAAAGGTCTGATTCACGATTTCAAATACAAGAAAATAACCTCTCTTTCAACGGATTTTACAGCTTTGATTATTAATTTCATGAAAAAACATCATATCGGAAAAGACGTTCAGATAATTTTATCCATACCGATGCACCCTGACAGATTATTCCAAAGAGAAATCAATCATGCTGACATCCTGGCTAAAGCTTTAGGAAAAAAACTGGGTATTCCATATTCCGGAAACACGCTGAAGAAAACAAAAAACACTTCTCTCCAGAGCAAGCTTAAAAGAGACGCCAGGATAAAGAACCTGCGCTCCAGCTTCTATTTAAAAGATAAATCTATTGTCCGCGATAAAAATATACTACTCATGGACGATCTTTTCACAACCGGCTCTACTGTCAATGAATGCTCAAGACTTCTCAAAAATTCAGGCGCGGGATATATCGAAGTAGTCACCCTGGCGAGAGGAGACGCCTTATGAAAATACTACGTAAATATATAATAAAAGAAATACTTGTCATGTTTTTATTTTCCCTCGCCATATTCACTTTTACCCTGGTGGTGGGTAATATTATAAAGTTAGCCGAGCTCGTAATAAATAAAGGAGTGGATATAAGGCTGGTAGGCAAACTCTTTCTTTACCTGATACCGTTTTTATTAAGCTACACTATACCTATGTCTCTGTTAACTTCCGCGCTTCTGGTATTCGGCAGGCTCTCGGGAGACAATGAGATAGTCGCTATCCGCTCAAGCGGCATAAACATCTACAGGCTAAGCCTCCCCTTGATTATAATAAGCCTATTGTTCAGCCTTCTTTCAATAGTGTTAAATAACGATATAATACCGAGGATGCATTTTGAATCCAGAAAGATCATAAAAAATATAGGCATAAAAACGCCTGCTGCGTATCTCGAACCCGGAACATTTATAAAAAGCTTCAAGGGCTACATAATATTTATACATGAAATAGATAAAAATAAACTCAAAGGCGTACGCATATATCAGCCGCAGAATGAGCATTCCACGAGAACTATAATAGCTGAGAAAGGGGAATTCATAACGATTGACAACAATGCAGTCAAGCTGAAGCTTGTAAACGGCACAAGCGACGAGCCTAATCCCAAAAATCCGGTAAACTTCTATAAATTAAACTTCAAAACGTATTATATTACTCTGAACGTTGATGAATCGATAGCGCCCAGCGGATATACGGATAAAAAACCTAAGGAAATGAGCTTCCGGGAAATAAAAAATGAGATTCAGCGCCTGGGCAAATATCACGTAGATACGCCTTCGCTCATTACGGAATTTCACAGAAAGATCTCAATATCCTTCGCCAGCCTAGTCTTTGTAATCATAGGGATCCCCCTGGGCATATTCACAAAGCGCGGGGAAAAAACCATACAATTCGCCATAGCGCTCGGAATAATTGTGGCATTCTATATATTAATGGCTGCAAGCATAGCCCTATCTTTAAAAGGTGTCTGGAGCCCAGGATTCTGGATGTATATGCCGAATATAATAATCGGCATAGCTGGAATAATCTTATTAAGAAAAACCATAGAAACTTGACACTGTGACAATGTCAGTTTTGTCAAGTTTATGAATATGAAAATACTTGATAAATACATAGCTAAATATTTTATATTACCTTTTTTGTATTGCCTCGCGGTATTTATAGTGCTTTACATCATTATAGATCTTTTCGGCCGGCTGGATGAGGTGCTGAAACAAAGCGTTAATATAGGGATACTGTGTGAATACTACCTGTCAATGATACCCCTGATCGTCACGCAAACAGCTCCTGTGGCGAGCCTGATCTCCACCGTATACGTCCTTGGAACGCTGAATAAATATGGGGAGATAACAGCCATGCGAGCGGCAGGCATAAGCATCTACAGAATACTTATGCCTTTTATCTATATCGGCCTGGCCATAACAATACTAATATTCGGGATATCTGAAAAAATCCTGCCTCAAAGCATGCGGACAGCGGAATCTATAAAAGAAAATTCTATGGACAATACAGATAAAAGCAAACCCTCCAATAAAAAAATAATACCTAATATCGCGCTCTACGGCAAAAATAACCGCCTCATATTCATAGATAATTTCGATCCGTCTTCTAAAATCGCAATGGGCATTACCATACTGGAGCAGGACAAAAAAGACCATGTTTCGCTAAAGATAAACGCTCATCAGGCAAAATGGCTGGATGGAAAATGGATTTTTTCAAATATACTAATGTATAGATTGGATGACAAAGGAACGGTGCTGGGCTCGCCTGAGTTTTTACAGGAAAAAACAATCGCTATGGAAAAACCGAAAGACCTTATATCAAAAGGCACAAATTACGAATATATGAGTTTTCGCGATTTATTAAATTACATAAAGAATTTTTCTGAGACATCTCCCAAACTTATCACGATGCTCCGAGTAGACCTGCATCAAAAAATAAGCTTTCCCTTTATAAGCCTAGTAGTAATTTTAATAGGGGCTGGCTTCGCATTGAGGGTAAGACAAAGAGGTAAGGCCACTGCTCTGATAGGGATAGGCATGAGCATTGTAATAGGGTTTACCTACTACGCCTTTATGGCAAGCTGCATAGCCCTCGGCAAAAGCGGCAATCTTCCGGCATTTCTCTCAGCTCACCTGGCAAATATATTATTTGGATTCGTAGGAATAATAATGATAAGAAATTAGCAGGTGGCGCTCATGAGCGCCACCTGCATAGTTATTTATGTTCCTGATTCCCAACTGGAAAGGTATTTCTTTTGGAGCGCGGTAAGCATGTCTATTTGAATGCCCATGCTCTTGAGCTTAAGCCTGGCTATTTCTCTATCTATTTCTACAGGCATCCTGTAAACTTTTTTATTCAGCTTTTTATAGTTCTTTACGAGGTATTCCGCGGCAAGCGCCTGATTCGCAAAACTCATATCCATTACTATCGCGGGATGGCCTTCCGCGCAGGCAAGATTTACAAGCCTGCCCTCTCCTAAAAGATTTATGCGCCTTCCGTCTTTTAAAAGATATTCTTCAACGCCACTACGGATAACGCGTTTTTTCTTGCTCATCTTTTCAAGAGCCGTTATTTCTATCTCAACGTTGAAATGGCCTGAGTTAGCGACGATTGCCCCGTCTTTCATTACCTTAAAATGATCTTCCGCTATAACTGTTGTATTGCCTGTAAGGCTTACGAATATATCTCCTTTTTTAGCGGCTTCTTTCATAGGCATAACTGAATAACCGTCCATGACCGCTTCAAGGGCCTTCGTAGGATCCACTTCCGTAATTATAACATTGGCTCCCATGCCTCTTACGCGCATGGCAAATCCTCTGCCGCACCAGCCATAGCCAAGCACAACCACTACCTTGCCTGCTATCAGAATATTCGTGGCCCTGATAACGCCGTCCACTGTTGACTGGCCTGTGCCATAACGATTATCAAAGAGATGTTTTGTATCCGCGTCATTTACAGCGATTACAGGAAAAAGAAGCTTTCCGCTTTGTTCCAGGCTCCTGAGCCTTATTATCCCGGTTGTAGTCTCCTCTGTGCTCCCGAACATGCCGGATACAAGGTGCTTTTTGGATTTATGGATTGTTGAAACCAGATCCGCGCCGTCGTCCATTGTTATGTGCGGCTTGAGATCTAAAGAACTTTCTATATGAGAATAATACACATCGTTATTCTCTCCTCTTCTGGCAAAAACAGGTATGCCAAAATCTTTTACTAAAGATGCGGTCACATCATCCTGAGTACTGAGGGGATTCGAAGCGCAAAGATTCACGTCCGCTCCGCCTGATTTCAAGGTGTGCATCAGAACAGCCGTCTCTGTAGTTGCGTGGAGACATGCGCTTATCTTTACGCCTTTTAATGGCTTTTCTTTAGAGAACCTCGCTCTTATGAGCTTAAGAACAGGCATATTCTCATCCGCCCATTCTATCCTTAATCTTCCAGTAGCAGATAACTTTATATTGCTTATATCATATTTCATTTTAAACGCACCCCTTTCTCAAGAGATCTATCTTATCGGTTTCTTCCCATGTAAAGCTTTCTTCCTTGCGGCCAAAATGCCCGTAAGCGGCTGTGCTTCTATAAATAGGCTTAAGAAGATCCAGCTCTGTTATTATGCCTCTAGGGGTCAGGTCAAAATGTTCCCGTATGAGCATTGAAATCTTTTCTTCTGGAATTTTTCCCGTGCCAAACGTTTGCACCATTACCGCCAAAGGCTCCGCTTTTCCTATTACATACGCGAGCTGAATGCAGCATTTCTTAGCCAGCCCTGCAGCTACTACGTTCTTCGCAACATATCTCGCCATATACGCGGCTGAGCGGTCAACCTTTGTCGGATCCTTGCCTGAAAAAGCACCTCCGCCATGGGGTACAACGCCGCCGTACGTATCCACTACTATTTTTCTACCTGTCATACCTGTGTCAGACTGCGGCCCGCCTATTAAAAATTTGCCTGTCTGATTTACATAATACCCTGTTTTGTCGTCAACAAGTTTACCCAATATAGGTTTTGCTACTTTTTCTATGATCTCTTTTCTTGCTTTCTCGGTTATGTGCTCCCCGCTTTTATCCAGTATTTCGTCTGTATGCTGGCACGCGAGAACTACTGAATTTATCCGGACAGCCTTACCGTCCTTGTACTCAACAGTTACCTGGCTTTTAGAGTCAGGCCCGAGATATTTTAGCTCTTTACTTCTTCTGATCTCAGCCATTTTTCTAACAAGTTTGTGCGCCAACATGATAGGTAAAGGCATCAGTTCAGGCGTCTCGTCGCAGGCGTATCCTACCATGAATCCCTGGTCGCCTGCCCCGCCTTTATCAACGCCCTGCGCAATGTCAGGAGATTGGGAATGTATTGTGTTTATGACAGCGCACGTCTTGTAATCCATTCCATATTTAGGGTCAGTGTATCCTATTTCTTTAACCACTCTTCTCGCAGTGTTGATTACATCAACATAAGCGGTGGTGGTGATTTCTCCTCCCACTATGATAAGGCCCATTGTTACAAATGTCTCGCACGCCACGCGGCCTCTTGAATCCTGACGTAAAACCTCATCCAGTATCGAATCTGAAATCTGATCGCACAGCTTGTCCGGATGACCCTCCCCGACTGATTCCGAAGTAATGTAATATTTTCCCTTAAGCATTTTTTCCTTTCTCCTTTCTGAATTCTTTGTCAGCCTCTTCTAATGATTTTTTATCCCCTATATCAAACCACTTTTTATCCTTAAACACACATCCAAATACTGATTCTCTTTTATAAAGCCATTCCAAAAAATAGCCCGGCGCGTCTTTTGCGCTATCCGTTTCCAGATATCTCTTCATTATGTCCAATTTTTCCTTTGGGAAAAAATAAAGACACATTGCCGCAAGAGTAGACTCTGGTTTGGCGGGTTTTTCTTTAAAATCGACAACCTTGCTATTTTTATCAATGGATACTATACCGTAACTGGATGCAAGAATCAAGTCTTTTATATCATAAAGGCCTATTGTAATGGAAGGCCTCTTCGAGATACAAAAATCCGTAAATTCAGAAAGATCCGCCTCAAAAAGATTATCTCCGGCCAAAACCAGTAAATCATCTTTTATGTTTTCCTTTTCTATGACAAACTCAATGTCTCCTGTGGCGCCAAGCCTGGTCTCATTGGAGGTTGTGCCGTCGTCTATAACCGTTATCTTCTTTGAACTTGGGAATTTTTGCTTCCATTCCTCAAAATTCCTATAGAATTTTTTATTTGTCACGATAAAAACCTCATCCAGGCCTTTCAAAGGCTCAATAAGATCAAATATATATCCCATGACAGTTTTGCCGGCTACCGAAAGCAGCGGCTTCGGAGTATTTAATGTCAACGGATACAGCCTCGTGGCATATCCTGCGGCTAATAATAGAGCCTTCATATGTTCTCCCTTGTAGTATTAATATTTAACGCCCTTCAGATCTTTCCCAGTTTCTTTTTCAGATAATCTATTACTTCTACCGGGGTTGGGTCGATATTATTTAGAATAGCCAGATAGAAGCTCACGAAATCTCCTATATATACAAGAGAATATATCCTTGCAAGGGTCCCACCGCTTTTTCTTTCCAATACCAAGACCTCCGTCCGGGACTTTTTTATGATCCCGCTGGAAATCCTTACGCGCTCCTTTATTCTTTCATTGTCATCTTTATCGCAAAGCATTATGACCTTGAAATCCTTAAGAAGTTTTTTCGGAAATCTCCAGCCGACTATCTCGTTGTGATTCATTTCAGGCAATACGTTGCTGGATGAAAGCGCCTTCGAGTTCTCCGCGATCTGCTCTCTCCACCTGCTGCTCACAGCTTCCGTGGTACCAGATGCGCCGTAAATTATAGAATATTTTTTATGGAGCTTCGCGGCTATCTGTTTGGAGATATTTTTTGCCGAAGGCACTTTGAAACCTATCTCCTTATTTCTGATATCAGACAGCTCGGAGTAAAGTTCTTTTACGTCGCCTTCTTTGTCTTTTATGAAACCGAGGGCCGCTAAAGCTCCCAGCATTGTTATGGACATATAGCCGATAGCTGTCCTGGGAGGATAACCCGGCGGAATCAATATATGAACGAAGTTATTTTTCAAAGATAATTCTTTTAACCTGCCTCCAGAGCCCATTGTAATTATAAAAGCTCTTCTTTTAAGGCCCTGTTTAAAACAAGAAAGCGTCTCTTCGGTATTGCCTGAATAACTTGAGCAGAATAATAGGGTGTTTTCTCCCACAAAAGCAGGCAATGTATAATTTCGGCATATCGATACAGGTATCTTTAGCTCATCCTGCAGATAAACCTTTACCATATCAGCGCCTATACCGGAACCTCCGACGCCTGCAAATACTATATTATTTATTTTGACCGCGGGTTTATTTATATTGCCGGATTTTCCGATTTCGTACGCATCACGGCACTGTTCAGGCAGGTCATTAATAAACTTCAGCATGCCAGAACGGTCCAGCTTTTTTATTAATTCCAAATTATCCAGTTTATTCATGCTGAAAGTTTATTACTGTTTCTTGGTCTTCTTGAGCCATGGGATTAGCTCATTCAGCCTTTTATTTGCAAAAGCCTCTACTTCTTCGCCTGTGGGCAAAAGCAATACCTGTTCTGCTACTTTTTTGGCGTCCTCAAACTTCACATTGCTAATAACATATTTCACTTCAGGGACTACTACCGGGCTCATGCTGAATTCGTCCAGGCCCATTCCCAAAAGTATAAGCACAAAGCCAGGCTCTGCCGCCATTTCTCCGCACATACCCACCCATATATTTTCCTTGTGGCCTGAATCTATAATATTTTTTATAAGCCTTAATACAGCCGGATGAGTAGGCTTATACAAATAGGCTATTTTTTCATTGGCCCTGTCTACTGCCAGAGAATATTGTATAAGGTCATTGGTTCCTATACTGAAGAAGTCTACTTCCTTGGCCAAAAGATCACAGGTAAGCGCGGCTGACGGTATTTCTATCATTGCGCCGACTTCCATATCCTGATTAAAATTCATGGATTTATTTCTTAATTCCTGCTTTGCTTCATCCAGGACTTTTATTGCCTGACGCAACTCTCCAAGCCCGGATATCATAGGAAACATGATCTTTACATTTCCGAATACGCTTGCGCGGAGTATGGCCCTTAGCTGCACCTTAAACGCCTCCGGCTTTGCAAGACAGTATCTTATCGCTCTCCACCCGAGAAACGGGTTCATCTCATGCGGAAACTTAAGCTGCGATAAAAATTTATCGCCGCCCAGGTCAAGCGTGCGTATTATAACAGGCCTTTTAGAAAGTTTGGCGGCCACTCTTTTATACGCCTCAAACTGCTCTTCCTCGTCAGGTACGTCGTTTCTATTCATGTAAAGAAATTCCGTGCGGTACAGCCCTATGCCTTCCGCGCCGTGCGCGATAACGGAAGGAACCTCGTTTGGCAATTCAATATTCGCGGAAACCTCTACCTTGTAGCCGTCAATAGTAACAGCTGGCTTATCTTTAAAATATAAAAGCGCCTTTTCGAATTTTACAAATTTTTGCTGCTTTATTTCGTATTTCTTAAGGACCGTTTTATCCGGATTTATTATGACATCCCCATCTGTCCCGTCCACGATCAGGATATCGCCCGGCTTTACCCTTGTCGTAGCCTTTTCAAGCCCTACAACAGCCGGGATCTCCAGCGACTTTGCCATGATTGCGGTATGAGAAGTCCTGCCGCCTATATCAGTGACAAATCCTTTGACGTTCTTTTTGTGCATATTGGCTGTATCAGACGGTGAAAGGTCGTATGCAACCACTATGACCTGCTCCGTTAGATCGCTAAGAGTTTTTTCCTGGGCGCCTATAAGATTTTTTAAAATCCTCTTGCCTACATCTTCTATGTCGCTGGTCCTTTCCTTGAGGTATTCATCGTTCATTTTAGAAAAAACCTTTATATATTTGGCGATAACCTTTGAAAATATGTATTCAACGCACTTATGCTCTTTTTTAAGGCCTTCTATGACTTCTTCTATCAGCATCCTGTCTTCCAGGACAAGCAAATGAGCGTTGAATATCTCCGCATGCTGAACGCCCATTTCGCGTGAAATCTTTTTCTGTATGACGAGTATCTCGGAACGCGTCTTTATGAGGGCTTCTTCAAAGCGGATAATCTCGACAGGGATAGCGTCCTGCCTTATGTCTTTTTCAGTAACTACAAGCTGCCTTGTATCGAATAAAAAAGCTTTTCCTATAGCTATTCCGGGCGAAGCCGGTATACCTTTTAATAACATTACGGTGTATCTCCCAATATTATCTTTTCAAGATCTTCAATTGCCTCTTTAGCGTCATTGCCGTTTGCTTTGATGCTAAGCTTAGCGCCTTTTTCCGCCGCAAGAGTCAACAACCCCATTATAGATTTTCCGTTAACTTCCTGGGTGCCTTTTTTCACAATAATATCGCTTTCATATTTATTGGCTATTTGCACAAATACAGCAGCAGGCCTGGCGTGAAGCCCCTGCTCGTTTTTAATGGTTAATTTTTTTTCTATCAGCATAGTAACCCGCTTAGTCGATGGATATCTTTTTGCCTTTTGTCTTAAGGGTAAGATCTATGATAACCTTTGATAATTTTTTTGCGTCATGCCTTACATAATCCTGGGTATTCACCACATCGCCTTCTATCACATTGTAGCCATTCTCTATAATTTTGTCCGAATCAGCTGTAACAGGATAAGCGCCTTCTCCTTCGTATTTCTTAAGAAGCTCTTTAGGCACTTTTCCTATATTTACTATGCAATAATTAATTATATCAGGCCGCGTATGGGCTATAAGTGCGTTCATATGGTCAAACGCCGTATAGCTGTCTGTTTCGCCTGCCTGCGTCATTACATTGCAGATATAAACCTTGGGAGATTTGGACTGAGCGATCTTTTCCGCTATGCCATCTACCAGAAGATTCGGTATAACGCTTGTATATAAACTGCCGGGCCCAAGAACTATTATATCCGCTTCAGCTATCGCATCAAACGATTCTGAGCTGGCTTTGCAATGCACCGGGTCTAAATATACCTTTTTTATAGGAAAATTCTGTCTTGCTATTTCTGTCTCCCCCACTGTCTTATGGCCATTTTGGTATTCTGCCACAAGTTTAACCTTCTCAAGCGTAGAAGGAATAACCCGGCCTCTTATCGCAAGAACTTTGCTGGATTCCTTGATTGCCTTTTCAAAATCTCCGGTAACTTTGCACATCGCGGTTATAAATAGATTCCCGAAACTGTGCCCGCTTAATTCTGACTCGCTTCCGAACCTGAATTGAAATAACTCTCTCATTAAAGGTTCTGCATCCGCAAGCGCGACAAGGCAGTTTCTTATATCCCCCGGCGGAAGTATGCCAAACTGCTCTCTTAGCCGTCCGGAAGACCCTCCGTCATCTGCGACAGTCACTATTGCCGTAATATTGCTTGTCTGTTCTTTTAAACCATGAAGAATGGTTGAAAGGCCTGTCCCTCCGCCTATAACTACTATCTTCGGCCCCTTTTCAAGCTGGCGGTAATGATACATAATATTTACAAGCTCTTTTTCTCTTTTGGGAAGAAAAACCGCAATAAATGATTTCAGCATCCTCTTCATACCGTATATGACTATCAATGCGCCCAAAACCGCAATACTGCCTCCTATAACCTTTGAGTCAGGAAATTTCTTAAGTATAAGTATGACAGAACCTATCGCAACCAACAAGACTCCTGAACTGGAAGCAAATATCCAACGCTTTATTTTCATCCCAGGATAAAGCCATTTTAGTCTACGCATGTTATCGTCTTTCGGGTTTCATTATTCGTAATTAAATCTATACCTGCGTTAAGCTCTTCTTTGGTCCTCTTCTTTTATGATCTTAATCAGCGTCTTTTCGTTGTCTGCGTTTTTTAATGTATCTCTGAAATATTTATCTTTTAATAATTTTGAGATACGCGCCAACGCCTTAAGATGCGGGCCTGAAGATTCTATAGGGGCTAACAGCAGAAAAAAGATATAGGCTGGTTCTCCGTCGAGCGAATCAAACTTTATGCCGCTTTTAGACGCTCCAAAAGCGCCTATTAGCTCGCTCACGTATTCGCATTTTCCGTGGGGTATCGCTACGCCCTGTCCAATACCTGTTGAACCAAGGGTTTCCCTGTTTAAAAGAACTTTTACAACAGAATCCTTGTCCTTAGACTTCAGCTGGCCTGATTTGACCAAGAGATCCGTAAGCTCTTTTATAACGCTGTTTTTGTCCTGGGACTTTAAATCCGCTGACACCGCTTTCTCATTCAAAAAATCGAGTATGCGCATATTGCCCCTCCTTTAAAAGTTTAACCTGCCAGATTAAATTATTTTCATAAACAACTTTACAAACTTACATTGTCAGAGTGTAAAGTTTTTTAAATAAAATATTGGAGCGGGAGACGGGGTTCGGCGCCCTTCGTTTCGGCCTCGTCCGGAGACCTCGGCACTTCCTCGGACATTACGTCCTCGGTCGCTTCGGGTCGGCCATTCGCCCTTTCAATACTCCTGTTCGTCGTATTTCAAAACAGGGCTCTCTTCGAACCCCTTAATCAAATATTGGAGCGGGAGACGGGGTTCGGCGCCCTTCGCTGTCGCTTCGGGTCGGCCATTCGCCCTTTCAATACTCCTGTTCGTCGTATTTCAAAACAGGGCTCTCTTCGAACCCCTTAATCAAATATTGGAGCGGGAGACGGGGTTCGAACCCGCGACCTTCTCGTTGGCAACGAGAAGCTCTACCACTGAGCTACTCCCGCGTACATATCTATCATTCATTGGTAGGCAGAAGAGGATTTGGCGCCCGCTTACGGCGGGTCGGCCACTCGTCTCGCTAAACAGATACTCCTTTTGTCGCATCTAGCGGACTCCCTTCAAATCCTACCACTTTTTCAAATAATAAATCCCTAAAGCACTTTGGTGGGCGGAAGAGGATTTGAACCTCCAAGGGTCACCCCACTAGCTCCTAAGGCTAGCGCGTCTGCCAATTTCGCCATCCGCCCAAATTTGCAAAGCGAATTTGGTACCCCCAACAGGGTTTGGCGCCCTTCGCTATCGCTTCGGGTCGGCCACTCGTCTCGCTAAACAGATGCTCCTTTTGTCGCATCTAGCGGACTCACTTCAAACCCTTCACTACAAATAACTTGGTACCCCCAACAGGGTTTGAACCTGTGACCTTATCATTAAGAGTGATCTGCTCTACCAACTGAGCTATGGGGGCGTATTTAGTTCAAGTACAAAGCTTAAAGTTCGAAGTTTAATGTTATCACACAATAAAAACTTCGTCAACGATTTTTAGAACCAGCCCCTTTTTTTCATAAATAAACTTTACAAAACCGTCATTGTCAGAGTGTCAAGTTTATGGCGTGCCTGGCAGGATTTGGCGCCCGCTTACGGCGGGTCGGCCACTCGTCCCGATAAACAAATGCTCCTAATCGTCGCATTTATCGGGACTCCCTTCAAATCCTGTTTAAAATGTTGGCGTGCCTGGCAGGATTTGAACCTGCGGCCTACTGGTTCGAAGCCAGCCGCTCTATCCAGACTGAGCTACAGGCACTTGTGTTCGGCAAAACTGTAATACTTATTGTCTCCTATTATTATATGATCCATAACATCTATTTCAAGAGCCCTGCAGGCTGTCGCAAGGTTTCTGGTAAACATCGCGTCCTCTTTACTTGGCTCAGGGTCTCCAGAAGGGTGGTTATGGACCGCTATTATTCCTGTTGCGAAATTTTGAAGCGCTTTTAAGGCTATTTCCCTGATCTGGGGGCTGGCATGGTCTACAGTCCCCTCTTCTATTTCAATTATATCTATTATATTGTTTTTACTATTTAACAGCAAGACCTGAAATATTTCTTTTTTAATATCTCTTAACCTTGGCATAAAAAGCCGGACAGCGTCTTTCGGGGATTTTATCGCCATGGACGGTTTTTTAGGCTCGGACATAAACCTTCTTGCTATCTCAAAGCTGGCCCTTAACTGGGCAATCTTCGCGTCCCCGATGCCTTTAAAACTTCTCATCTCGGAAATATTGGTATGGCTCATATTTCTAAAAGTCTTATAATGCTCCACTACCTGCCGTCCGAGGTCTACTGCGCTAGAACCCTTAATCCCGCTGCGGAATAATATCGCTAAAAGCTCCGCATTGGTAAGAGTATGCTCCCCGTATTTAAAAAGTTTCTCCCGGGGCCTTTCATCTTTTGGCCACTTTTTTATACCTGTTTTTGCCATATTTAACTGCTCTCTCCGGCGAGCTGGCCGCAGGCTGCGAGAATATCCTTACCTTTAGAATCCCTTATAGTCACACTAACCCCTCTTCTGAGCAGCTCATCTTCAAATATTTTCATATCCTCTTCCCCTGGGGCCTGGAAATCAAGGCCGGATATAGGGCTGTAAGCTATCAGATTGACCTTTGCCCTTAATCTTTTCGCTATCCTCGCAAGCTCGTCTATATCTCTCAGTGCATCATTTACGCCTTTAAGCAGTATATATTCAAAAGTAAGCATCCTTCCGAAATTTTCCATATAGTCTTCGCAGGCTTTCAGAAGTTTCTCAAGGGGATATATTTTATTAACGCTCATAAGGGAGTCCCGCAATTCGTTATTGACGGCGTGAAGGGATATGGATAAATTAACCTGAAGGCCTAACTCTTTAAATTTTTCAATGCCCGGGATAATACCGGAGGTAGAAACGGTAATCCTTCTCGCGGCTATGCCCATTGCCTTTTTGGAATTCATTATTTTTATAGCCTTTGCCACATTATCGTAATTATCGAACGGCTCCCCCATGCCCATAAAAACAAAATTTGTTATCTTGTGCTTCAGATTATGTTCAATAGCCGTTATCTGGCTCAATATCTCCGAAACGCTCAAATCTCTTTTAAAGCCGTTCATGCCGCTCGCGCAAAATGAACACGCGTACTTGCATCCTGCCTGGGTAGACACGCAAAGCGTTTTTCTTTTCCAGGCGTATATCAAAACCGTCTCTATAAGGTTTCCGTCGCTCAGCTCAAATAAAAATTTTTCAGTTTGGTCTATGGATTTGAGGTGCTTTAAAAGTTTTAACGCGCCGATATGGTAGGATTGCGACAGCTTTTCCCTGAAAAGCTTCGGCAGATTATTCATGGCGTCAAAATCGCTCACGCCCTTTTTATAGATCCAGGAAAATATCTGCTCCGCCCTGTAAGAAGGCTCTAAAATATTTTCCAGCTCTTTCTTGAATTCTTCCGGGGTAAAATTCTTTATATCGTTTTTATTCATAAACAAGGCAGGCGACTTATGACAAACCTCTTCCTTCTTCTTTAAATCGTTCCAATAATCTTTTTATATCGCTGTCTGCCGAGCGCATAATCTGGGTGGCTATAAAAATCAGGATGGAAAACTGCCAAAAGTCTTCAGGCCCAGCCACCAGGCCGTTAGCTACATCTTCTCCCTGCTGTAATTTATCAGAATAATACCCGATCGCTTTTTCAAGATGGCCCTCGTAAATATCAAGCGAATGGGTTTTATTATTATACTTTAAAGACGGAAAGCTGATCCCGCGGACAAGCAGAAAATTTAAGATCATGTCCTGCCCTGAATGAAATTCTTTTTCGAAATCAAAGCCTTCGAATTGAGGCAGATTGCTGGGAAGGATGATGGCCGGCTTTTCAACCATCACATGGCCTTTTCTTACCACAGTGTCCCCTAAATTTACCAGGGACTCCGACAGAAATATATACGGCACCTCTGTCGCCTCAAAGGTCAACAGCTCCTTCGGCCTGGGCCTTATAATTTGAGTATATTTTAACGCTTTTTCCCATCCATCCTGGATATTCATAGTTTTATAGTTATATCACAAAAAATGTTTTTTGGCGAGAAAATTATTGATCTGTGTCGGATGAAAAAACAATCTTTTTTCTTTTGCCTTCGATCTTTACAAAAAGGCTGTAAATGCACGGCACTACGAATAATGTAAGCATTGTTGAAACTATAACTCCGCCTATGACTGTTACCGCCATAGGGATGCGGGTTTCAGCGCCTGGCCCTAAAGCCAGCGCCGGAGGTATTGCTGCGCCTACAGTGGACGCCGCAGTCATAAGAATCGGGCGTAACCGCGTAGGGCACGCTTTTAACAACGCCTCACGAGGAGCAATATTCTCCTCGTCCCGGAACTGATTGGTAAAATCAATCAGAAGAATGGAGTTTTTCTGGACAATGCCCATCAGAAGAATAAGGCCGATAATACTATAGATATTTAATGACTGTCCTGCAATCCATAAGGCTATAAGGGCCCCTGAAATGCTAAAAGGAAGGGCGGAAAGCACTGATATCGGATGAATATAATTATTAAATTGCGAAGCCAGGATCATGTACGCTACAATAATGCCCAGCCAGAATGCAAACGCAAGGCTGGCAAATGATTCCTGAAAAGTTTTAGTGCTTCCGCTAAACACAAGATGGTAATTTTCCGGTAAAATCTTTTTTGCAATTTTATTAACTTCTTCCAAGGCGGCAACCTGAGATTTCCCTGGAGCCACATTGGCAAAAATAGAAATAGCCCTTTCTCTATTTTTACGCGTAATAGTTAAAGGGGTCAGCTTTTCAGTAATTTTTATAACATCTTTTAAACTAACCTGCTCTCCCCTGTTATTCCAGACCCACAGTCTGTCTATGTTTTCACTCTCAGTGCGTTGAGAAGGTATTAAGCGGACCCGCACGTCATAACGCCTGCCGTCTTTTGTGTATTTACCAATGCGCTCTCCTCCTATAAGAGAATTAATAGTACTTCCGATAGCGTCTATGCTGACTCCTCTGGCGTCAGCGTTAAGCCTGTCAGGAATGATCCGGATTTCAGGGATAGCGACCAGATAATCAGTGTCCACATCTATCATAAGGCTGTTCTTCTCCATCTCTTCACGGATCTTTTCCGAACATTCAGCTAATTTTTCCCAGTCAGGCCCTCGCACTGAAAATTCAATAGGATAGCCCCTCTGCGCGGAAAACCCGGAAAGAGATAAGTCCTGAATAGTGGCTTTGATATCAGGTACCTGATTTAAATTTTTGCGGAAGACGGTCATCAGTTCAGCCTGCGAAAGCCTGTGCCTGGCAGGAGGCACTATAGGCCGGTCTCCGGGGTCTTTAAACGTTACAAAAAACATTCCGGAATTTACCTCCCCTCCTCCAAAGCCGCCTATTATGCTTATCACGCCTTCTACCTCGGGCCTAGACAAAACAAACTCCTCCGCCTTTTTAAAACGTTCATCCGTAAAAGTAATGGAAGAGCCTACAGGCGTCTGCAGCCTGCACATAAACATGCTCTGGTCCTGAGCCGGCACAAACTCTTTTCGTAAAAAGCCCAGAAATAAAAGAGATACAAGAAAAAAGAATATAGCGGAGACGACGATCTTTTTTCTATTATTTAAAGCTACGATAAGCCCTGCCTGATAGCGTTCCGACAAATACTGAATGCCACCATCAATACTTTTTCCTATAAAAGTCTTTCGTTTTCCTGTTTCAAGAAATTGCGAACACCGCATCGGCGCAAGCGTTAAGGCCTCCAAAAGAGAAATAGCTACGGCTATAGAAATAGTCATGCCAAACTGATAAAAGAACTTCCCTATTATCCCTGACATAAAAGCCACCGGCAAAAATATTGAAATAAGCGCAATTGTAGCGGCAAACGCGGCAAAAGTAATCTGGCGCGCGCCCTGCCGGGCGGCTTCAACCTGTTCTATCCCCTTCTCTCTGTGGCGCACAATATTTTCCAAAACCATAATAGCGTCGTCTACGACAATGCCGATAGCTAGAGAAAGCCCGAGAACGGTAAAAGTATTAAGCGTAAATTTTAAAAAATATATTACAATAAACGATCCCAAAATAGATGTGGGAATAGCTAGCAGGATATTTAATGTGGCGCTCCATGAACCCAGAAAAAGCCAGCAAATAATAGACGTGAGAAGCGCTGAAAGCAAAAGAGTAAATGTCAGTTCATGGATTGAATCTTCGCTGAACTTGGTGCGGTTAAAACGCACAGTGATCTGTATGTCTTCAGGAAGCGTTTTTTTGATTTCTTCTAGCCGCTTTAAAACCTTATGCGCTACTTCAACTTCATTGGATCCTCGCTGTTTCCGGATACCCATGGCAACAGCTGGTTTTCCGGAGCTCCGCACAATTCGCCTTATATCCGCAAGGCCGTCTTCAATAGAAGCGACATCTTTTAAATAAATCGGCTTATATATAGGCTGCCCAGAGCGTTTTGGAATCAGGATATTCCCAAATTCCTCAGTGGTCATGGCTTCTCCCATAACGCGGACATTAAATTCTTTTTCTTTGGCTTCAATACGGCCAGCTGGCATTTCCTTGTGTTCTTCCTTCACTGCTCCAACAACATCCCCTACTGTAAGCTGATATTGGTCTAGTTTATCCGCGTCCACCCATATGCGGAGATTTCGATCTGTAAATCCGCCCAAAAATATTTCACCTACTCCGCTGATAGTGGAAAACTTGTCTTTTATGTGGTTCTGAACATACGTCATCAAATCGCGCAGCGACATTTTGTCGGAAGATATTGAAAGGAATACAATAGGCTGGTCATCAGGGTTGGTCTTAGTCACAACAGCTGGGTCCATGTCTTCAGGGAGATTTCTCTGAGCCTGATCTATCTTTGTCTGGATATCCTGCATAGCTACATCAATATTTCTGTCAAGCTCAAATTCAACCGTAACCTGCGCGCTTCCCTGTCGTATCTGAGACGACACGTCGCGCACGCCCTGTACGCCCATTATCGCGCCTTCTACAACATCCACCACGTCTGATTCCATAACCTCTGGCGCGGCGCCTTCCCAGGTGAGGTTTACAGAAACAACCGGAAAGTCAACATCAGGCAGCTGGCTTACGCCCAGCATATTAAAACTTATAAGCCCGAATAATATAAGCCCGAACATCAGCATCCATGAAAAAACCGGGTTTTTAATCGCTATATCAGAAAGCGTCATTTTATCTTATCCTCTATAATATTTCCCGCCGCCGCCTCGAGTTGCCAATACATGCGTTTTTTCTCGTAAAGCGTATGCATATAGCCTCTTCGCGTATCCCCGAAATCTTGAATCGCCGTCAATACATCAAGATTGGAAACAAGATTATTTTTATAATCGTCTTTTTGCAAAGAATAATTTAATTCCGCGGACTTCAGGGCTTTTTCCATAGCCTTAGACATGAGTATAGCTGAATAAGCCCTGACGTAAGAATCATGCACGTTCTGAATCGCCAGGCGCTGTGCGCGCTTGTAAGCTAATTCTGCCTCGCGGGATTTAGCGTTGGCTTGTTTAATGTTTCCGTACGTAGTTGTCCCTTCAAAAATAGGCACATTAATTTTAAGGACAGTAGACCAGGTAACGTCCAGAGGAGCCACGTTGCGCCTCTCGAAATAATTGCCTTCCACCGTTACCGTCGGAAGCAGGGCTGTCTTTGCTATATACGCCTGTTTTTCAGCTACGCCTGTCGCAAAATTATACGCCCTGACGTCGGCTCTCAATCCAACGTTAGCGGTATAAAACGATTCAGGCCCAAGAGAGTCCGGCGTATCTTTTTCATCAAACAATACCCCCGGCTCTTTACCTATAAGAAAGGCCGCGAGTTCTTTGGCAATGAGCTCCTGGCTTTTAACAAGCTGTACTTCCGCCTCTATATTGTAAAGCTGAGATTCAGTGCTGACTAGCTCGCTATGCCTGGATCTCCCAACATCTTCTCTTTTTTTTAGTTCGATGATTCTGTCGCTCAACGCCTTATGGATCATGCCTATGGTATTCAGGTCTTCCTGCTGTTCAAGTAAAAGATAAAACGCGTCAGCCACATCAACAAAAAGCAATTCCTCCGCCCGTTTTTTTTCGCTAATGCGTTGTTTTTGTTCCAGGGAGCTTCCTGCCATACCAGCGAATTCTTTAAAGCCTGAGAAAAGCGTCTGCTTGAAAACAAACTTGCTTTCAAAGCTACCATTATGGTTATAAGAGCTGAAAGCCCTTTCCGAGTCCAGGTTGGTTTGGGTCCACGCAAAGGACACCTGAGGCAAAAGCGCTCCAAGCGCCTGCGTAAAACGCGCCTCAGCTTCTCTGATAAGCTCTGAATTAATCGCGATTGTTTCGCTTTGCTTAAGGGCCAGGCGGTAACACTCTTCCAACGTCAAGTTGTCCGGCTTAACGTTTTCCGAGAAACCCTGTAAGGGCAATAAACAAATAACAAAGATCATCAAACCGCCTTCAGCTAACAGCTTCATTATCTTTTTCATTTTACCTGCTCTGAAGAAAGTATCTCTTCTATTTTTGTAAGAACCCTGAGATAATCCGACCTGTCATGCTCTGAAACCTTGGCAAATATATCAATAATCATCTGTCTGCGCTGACAGTTAATCTTTTTTATAATACCCCTGCCTTTTGAAGTTATTTTGATTTTAATAACACGCCTGTCTTTCGGTTCCGGCTCCCGGATAACATATCCACAGTTTACAAGCCTGTCTACCGTTCCTGTCATAGCAGCGGTGCTCACTGACATAAAATGCGCCAGGCTGCTCATATTCGTTTCTCTACTTTTTTCAAGAAAACCAAGTATTAAAAACTGGGGAAGCGTAATCCTGCCCTTAGACAGTTCGTTTACTTGATACCTTGCAAACTCCCTTATCATAACGGGTATGATAACATTTATACGGTCGGCAAATTCTTGTACGGACATCTTCATAATAAACCTCCTTGATAGTTAAGCATATTAACTATCAACCATATGAAATATACCACATCCTGCATTGCCTGTCAAGCGGGGAAATAGCTATTATTCGGCTTTCCGGAGAGGCGAAGCAAACCTTATAAATCCCAGTACGCCCATCAATAGAAATGACCAGAGGGTAAGCCAAAGACCCGGAGACATTTTTATGTTCAGCACAAGCTTATTAAGGTTGGTGGTTTTTATTTTATAAGCGGCTATGATAAATATAGCGGCGCCTAAAACGCCTATGATAAGATTTACCCATTTATTGCCGCCAAAAAAACAGCTTACTGTAAAAATAACAACCGCTAAAAAAGGAATGCTCCATACAAGAAAACTTTTTTTGTCAGCGTCTTTTACGCCTGGATTAAATATCTTGATAACGCTCAGCATCAATCTTGCGTCAGGGCCATTAGCCAATATCGGCACCTGAAAAGCGCTTATGTTATCTATCATTACCTGCTTTTTACCGGTCAGGATCTTAGCAAATATCCCCACCTGTTCTGATTTCACGGATACCCATGGTAAAAAAAACGCGATTATTACCAAAACCGCAAGCGCCAACATTGCCATATTATATAATTTGGACACAGGCCCTCCTTTTTATCTTTTTTGCAATACCAGCAATCCTTTTTCAGTATCTATTCTGAAAATGAAATTATTCAGAAATGACATGCCTAATAAGCCGGGGCTATTGCCAGTTTCTGCTGAATCAAGCACAACAGCCTGCACATTATAGACCTTCGCTCCGCCCACTCTCACCTCTCTTATGTTTACCTGTTTGCCGCTAACTGTACGGCCGTCAGCTACCTGGTACAGAACATCCTGGCCTTTGGTAAAAAACACTCCTATCTTTCTTGCGATGCTACTAGATATAATTGTATCAGTAGCTCCCGTATCAACAATCAACTCTGCGTTTATCTTTCTGTTCAAAGAAGCATTCACGCTAAAGCTGTTGCCGCGCTTTATAAGCTTAACAGTGTGTTTTCCAGTAGCCATATTAACCGTTGTAGTAACGCCTTTGCCGGCAGCGTTTGCAGTAACGCCTATCACTTTTCCGGTAACTTTGGCTGTCGTATAAACTGTTTTCCCAGCCACACCGATTGCCGTGCCAGTAGCTTTGACAACAGAGCATCCACTCAAGAATATCAATCCTAGAATTATTACGCACAATTTATGTTTTAAGGGATAATAAATCATAAGCCTCTCTGAGTATAATTTTCAAATTCCTAAACTTGACCGCCTGAACCGCCTTATTTAAAGGTAAAAATTTATAATCCGATATTTCCCTGCCGTCCACCGTCACATCCTGATCCTTCGCCTCGCATAAAAAATATGTCACATGCTTTTCTATCCTTTCGCCTTTAAAAGGCGGCCTTTTGCTTATTATCTCATATGCGACTTTTTCCGCAAAGCCGTCGATAAACTGCAGATTATCCAGCCCGGTTTCTTCTTTTATCTCTCTAGTAGCGGCTTCTTTTTCAGTCTCGCCCGGATCCAGGTGGCCTTTCGGAAAGCCCCATATTTTATTCCTGGCGCTGCATACCGCAAGAAATAATATTCCGTTGTCTTTTCTTTTAAAAATTACCGCGCCCGCTGAAAATTCTTTATTCACTCCGCGCTCCTCTGGTTGAAACAAGGTTCGCATCTAAGCCCAGGAAATTTTTAACAACAATATCGCCTGAATTTAAGGCTCTCTGCAATCTTATCTTTTTAACTTCCTCCATCGCCTCAAATATCCTGGCTTTAGGTATAGGTTTATCCGTCCTCACAGGGATCATCTTTAATTCCAGCCCCTGGCCAAGAACAGCTGAGGTAAATACCCTCGTTGGACTTTCAACCTCGGCTATAGCGTATTTCTCGCCCTTAGGGCATTCATTGCCGGTAACCTCGGCTACTTTGCCGTTATCCATCTTGACCGACAGTCTGCACCCTTTCGGGCATTCAATACAAGTCATTTTTCTAATATCCATAATCTTGACACTCTGACAATGTCACATTTGTAAAGTTTATTCCGCCGGAACATAATCTTGACACTCGAACAATGTCACTTTTGTAAAGATTATTGGCTCGCTATATAGTTTGCGGCAAGCTTTCCTGTAAGAAAGCTGTCTTCGGTAACAGCATCCACTATATCGTATATTTTAAAAGAATTGCCGCATACAAAAATACCCGGAACAGACGTCCTGTCCTCTTCTATTCTTACACCAGCCATCTCTATGAGCTCATTTTCAGGGATAAGTCCGACCGACATCAGTATAGTATCGCATTGTATTTCAAAAAGCGACGCTGGGACTTCATTGAAATCATTATCTACTCTTACGACACTGACTTTTTCAACCCTGGAATCTCCAAAGATCCTGGATATCTTATGATTAAAATATACAGGTATGTCAAAATCCTCAACGCATTGCACCATATTGCGCAAAAGGCCTCTCGTTTCTTTCTGGATCTCTATAATGGCCTTGACCTTCGCGCCTTCCATGACAAATCTTCTCGCCATGATAAGTCCTACGTCTCCTGATCCAACCACTACAACTTCTTTCCCAGGCAAAAGCCCTTCTATGTTTATCAATTTCTGGGCGAGTCCGGCTGAAAAAATACCCGCAGGCCTTGAGCCCTGAATATGCGTCATTTCCCTGGTCTTTTCCCTGCAGCCTGTTGCCATAATGACAGCTCTTGCTTTAACTGTTTCCAATTTACCAGGCTTTAAAAATGTAACAATCCTGTCCGATGTCAGTTTGACCGCGATTGACTTTAAGCTAACCTCTATATCCGGCGTATTTCTAACTTTTTCAATAAACCTGCCGGCATATTCAGGCCCTGTCAGAGCCTCTTTGAAATAATTAATGCCAAAACCTGTGTGGATGCACTGATTTAAAATCCCTCCCAGATATTGATCTCTTTCAATAAGGAGAATATCTTTGACACCGTTTTCATGCGCTGAAACTGCGGCTGCCATGCCAGCCGACCCTCCGCCAACTATGACCAGGTCTTTTGTAACCATCAAGCCTCGCTCTTCACTCTTTCTGTTCCGAAAAACAAAAGCGGCTTTCTTTTACTATCTCAGAACCTTTGCCTCTTTTTGTTACGCTTATGACGGGTATCTTTCTTTCTTCCGCCAAAATTTTCATAATCCTTGTTGTGCAAAAACTTCCGTGGCAACGGCCTGCCTGCGCCCTGGTCCTGAACTTTATCCCGTCCATTGTCTTTGCGCCCTGCTTTACAGCATCCCTTATCTCTTTTGCGGAAACCATTTCACACCTACAGACAATATCTCCGTAAGAAGGGTCTTTTTTTATAAGTTTTTTTGCTTTTAAAAGCGGGCTCTGGAATAAATGCATCGTTTTTTTGCGATGGGCGTGGAATATGAATTTCTTTTTAAGGGCCTGGCCGCTATCTTTTAGGATACTAGTTACTAAAAGCGCTATTGCAGGGCTGGCTGTCAAGCCAGGTGACTGGATCCCCACGACATTTATAAATCCAGGCACCTTATTTTCATGCTTTATTATAAAATCATCCCCTGCTACAGGCCTTAAGCCTGCAAAATACGCGATTATGTCTTTATCATTTATAGAAGGAACTAAACGCCTGGCGGAAGATAAAACTTTATTGAATCCAGAATCAGAAGTAGAAAGGTCTTCTTTGTCTTCAATATCCTCAGCCGTAGGCCCTATCATCGGATTTCCATCAGCTGTTTTTATAATAATTACGCCTTTTGAAGTTTTTGAAGGCAGAGGTAAGATCAGATGATGCGTCAGGTTTTCTTTTTTCTTATCCAGTATGAATTCTTCGCCTTTACGAGGCCTGATTTTAAAATAATCTACGCCAAGCATTTTAGATATTTCATCCGCAAATAAACCTGCCGAATTAATTACATACCTTGACCTGAACAAACCCTTTGAGGAGAATATTTCAAAATTTGGCTTACTATAAATTATATTTTCGACCTTTGTTTCAGTAAAAATCTCAACCCCATTTTTAACGGCATTTTCTGCAAGGCCATATACCAGACGGTACGGGCTGATAATACCCGCTGTAGGCGCGTAAAGCGCGGCAACTACCTCGGCGCTAAGATTCGGCTCGTTCTGCCTGAGCCAGGTTTTATCTACGATCTCTAGAGCCGGGACGCCAAGAGATTCAGCTTCTTTTTTTAACCGCAAAAGCTCTCTGGTTTCTTCTTCATTAAAAGCAACTACTAGCTCTCCTGATTCTTTAAAATCAATATTTAATTCTTTTGATAGGCTTCTTATAAGAAAATTTCCCTGAACGCACAGGCGGCCCTTAAGAGAGCTTGGGGAATTTTGTATACCCGGATGGATTATTCCTGAATTTGATTTTGAAACTCCGAAGGCAGGCTCTTCTTCTTTTTCAAGAAGCGCTATGTCTAATTTATAACGGGCCAGATCCCTGGCAATTGAAGTTCCGATAACGCCTGCGCCGATTATGACTACATCATATATTTTCATTTAGTGAGAGTTCTCTTAACCGCAGCAAGCCATTCGCTGTAATATTTTGAAGCCAGGCCTTTTTCCATCTTCGGCCTGAAAATCCTGTCTTCTTTCCAGCATTTTTTTATCTCACCGGCATCTTTCCAGTATCCTGTTGCAAGGCCCGCCAGGTATGCGGCTCCCAGAGAAGTAGTCTCTGTCACTTTCGGCCTGAGGGCGTTTATTCTCAGGATATCCGCCTGAAACTGGCATAAAAAATTATTCGCGGAGGCGCCTCCGTCTACTTTTAAATTCTTTATTTTCAAACCCGAATCTTTCCGCATAGCCTCAAGCACATCTTTAGTCTGATAGCACATTGCTTCAAGCGCCGCCCTTACAATATGGCTGCCATTTGTTCCTCTTGTAATTCCAAATATCGCCCCCCGGGCGTCCTGGTCCCAGTAAGGCGCTCCCAAACCTACAAGCGCGGGTACGAAATAAACGCCTGCATTATCTTTTACAGAGACGGCCATTTTTTCAGATTCACACCCGCAGGATAAAAGCTTAAGGCCATCTCTCGCCCATTGGATCGCCGCGCCTGCGATGAATACAGAGCCTTCCAGCACATATACAGGTTCTCCCCTCGCCCCGCACCCAAGCGTAGAAATAAGCCCATGATCAGAAATAACTCTTTTTCTGCCTGTATTCAATAAAATAAAACATCCTGTGCCATATGTATTTTTTATCGTGCCAGGTTCAAAGCACGCCTGACCGAATAAAGCCGCCTGTTGGTCTCCAGCAACTCCGGATATGCTAATCCCGGCTGGCAATTTCCCTATCTTTACAGTTCTCCCAAAGACACCTGATGATTTTTTAACTTCCGGTAAAATCCGTTCAGGGATATTAAATACCTTAAGGATCTCTTTATCCCACACCAATTTTTCAATATTGAAAAGCATAGTGCGGGAAGCGTTTGTATAGTCGGTGGCGTGAACGCTTCCGCCTGTAAGCTTCCATAAAATCCACGTATCAGTTGTGCCAAATAATAATTTTCCACTTTGAGCTTTCCTTAAAGCGCCTTTTACATTTTTCAAAATCCATTCTATTTTGGTAGCTGAAAAATATGCATCTATAGGAAGGCCCGTCTTTTTTCTAAAAAAATCTACCTGAGCTTTTATAGCTTTAAGCTGATCGCACCTGCCAGCCGTGCGCCTGCACTGCCATACAATAGCATTATAAACAGGTTTACCTGTTTCTTTATCCCATACAACAGTTGTCTCACGCTGATTGGTAATTCCTATTGCCTGGATTTTATCCGGAGAAATTTTTTTAAGGACTTTTTGAATGGAATTATTTACACTCTGCCATATTTCTTCCGGGTCGTGCTCCACCCATCCCGGAGTTGGAAAATATTGAGGAAATTCTTCATACGCACTTATTATTTTTTTCCCGAATTTATCATAAATAACAGCTCTGCTTCCGGTAGTGCCCTGGTCTATGGCTAAGATATACCGCATTTATCAGACCTCCTAAACCTGCCTAAACGGATTTGATCATTGCATCATCTTGTAATAGCTTTTTAAAGAAGCAACGCTATTAGTGAACATCACAGTTAAAATATACGTCAATATAATGACAACAATACTTATTATTATCTTCTTTTGCTTGGTAAAGCCCGGGTTAAACCAGCAAAGAGGCAAAGCAAGCGGCCCTACGCACAAAAGCGCGATCACAAAAGTAGGCATAGTAAAATACCATTTCTCTTTCTTTTTCTTATCCAGCATCTCATTGCAATGCCTGCATTTTATCGCGTCATCTTGTATCTCTTCAGCGCAAAAAGGACATTTTTTCATTTTTTACCTCTCAGGTTTTGAAAACAAAATTTTATCCCAAGCAACCAGCTTTTCACAATGCCGGAAGAATAGGCTATTTTTTCTATTTTACTATATATCTATTCTATATAAAAGCAAAATATGGTATATTAAATAGCTATGGAAATAAAAATCCAGAAAATCATATATCCGGGCAAAAGCCTGGGCCTAAGCGACACTAAAACCATACTCACAGATGAAGGAATTCCGGGTGAAACCGTAGAGATAATGCCTCTTGAAGAGAAGAAAAGCCATATTGAAGCAAAAACCGTAAAAATAACAACCCCTTCCATCTCCAGGATAACGCCTAGATGCAGCCATTACCATGCATGCGGCCCTTATCAGTATATAGACTACAAAACACAGCTTAGCCTTAAAGAATCCCAGCTAAAAGAAATATTTCCAAATACGCCCGTTACTGTTATTCCTTCTCTTGAGATATGGGGATACAGAAATAAAATCAAATTAAGCGTGATATGGAAAGATAAAAAAGCGAGCCTTGCATACCATGTTCCTGAATCCAGAGACAAATTCATCCGGATAGACTCATGCAACCTAGTAAGCGAAAACGTCAATAAGTTCCTCGCGTCATTTATAGAAACGGTAAATAAAGAAAATTTGCACTTTATTAAAGAGATCGAGGCAAGGGAAAGCTATTCTACAAAAAAAATAATATTTACAACACAGCCTCTTATTAAAATTGAAAAATTCCAAAACAGCCTCTATATTGAAGAAAAAGTTTCTGGAAAAACTTTTAGAATAGGTCCTGAGTCATTCTTCCAGGTTAATGTTCCAATGCTTCAGCTGGCCATTGAAGAAATGAAAAAATCCATTACCCTGGATAAAAAAGAAATCCTGGCAGACTTTTATTGCGGCATAGGCACATTCGGTATAGCCCTTAGCGAGTTTGCGAAAAAAGTGGTCGGGATCGAATCCGAGCCCGCCAATATATCTTTTCTGAAAAGCAACCTTAAGCTGAATAAAATTGAAAACTTCAAACTTTATGAAGGCTCGTGCGAAAAACTATTTCCTGCGCTCTTAAATAGCGGCATTACTACCTTAATACTAGACCCACCGCGGAAAGGCCTGGAAAATATGCTTTGCCAGAATATTCTCCTGAGTTCTATAAAAAAGATCTTATATCTGTCCTGCAATCCCTCTACCCTCAGCCGGGACCTGAAAATCCTGAGCCGCTTATACACAACCAAAACCCTCCATCTTTTTGACTTCTTCCCTCAAACGCCTCACATAGAAACCCTGGCAATACTGGAAAGAAAAGCCTTCTAGCAATCAACATTGTAAACCATTCCATACAATTAAGTTTACAATACCCCTCTATTCCCATATAATAATCTTTACACTCTAACAATGTCACATTTGTAAAGTTTATGGCGTTGGGTAAGGCATAATCTTTACAAAACCGACATTGTCACAGTGTCAAGTTTTTCACATGGTATTATGGTATTTACGATAGTTATTGTATTAAATCTGGTGTTCTGTCTCTCTTCTTTTGCGGAGGAGGGCTATTTGTTGGAAAAAATAGTGGTGATGGGTGGTTCCGGGCGCCAGCAAGAAAATAACTGCCCTCTAGAAACATTTTCTTCCAAAGATATCCAAGAAAAGAAAATCAATTCAATACCCGACATATTTAAATACTCTTCAGGCGTAGACCTACGCTACAGAGGGCCTTCCGGCGTTCAGGGAGACCTTTCGATAAGAGGCTCCACCTACGAGCAGGTAGCTGTGCTGATAGATGGGATAAGGATAAACGACATGCAAACAGGCCACCATAACCTGGACATACCTCTTACAAGCATGGATATAGAAAAAATAGACATAAGAAAGCAGGGTTCTTCCTCTCTATACGGCACAGGCGGTTTAAGCGGAAGCGTCAATATCATAACAAAAAGGCCTTTAAAAAAATCCACAAGTTTAGAAATGCTGGCCGGCGCCCACGCGCTTTACGGCCAGGCCTTTAGCTGCGATATGCCGGGAAAAGATTTTTCTAACAGCTTCTCTTTCGAACACAAGACATCTAACGGCGCAAGACCAAACACTGATTTTAATTACAAGACCTTTTCCTATATGTTCAATAAAGACTGGACGGACAATTCGCTGAATTTCCTGGCAGGCTATCAGGATAAAGATTTCGGCGCGGACAGCTTTTATTCAAATCTATACAAAGAGGAGGAAGAGCATACAAATACCCTCTTCGTTAAAACAGGTGTTGATACCACCATGAGGTCTTACAATTTAAAAAATTCCGTTTTTCTGCGCAAGCACCGTGATAAATTCATATTAAACAGGAACAACCCTTCCTTTTCTCAAAACATTCACACCACTTATTCATACGGAATACGCTCAGACGTAAGCGTGCCTGTAAAATATGGAGACCTTGAAAGCGGCTTTGAAATATCCAGGGATACGATAGATTCCACAAAATTAGGCAAGAATACAAGAATGAACGAGGCGTGTTTTCTTGGGTTCTCCCCTGAACTGGAAAATATGATAGAGCCTTCCGCCAGATTCAGGATTGATCATTTTCAGAATTGGGGATATCAAAACTCTTTTGACTCAGGGCTCGGCTATTGGCTCATAGACGACAAATTGAAAATAAAATCTTCCTTCAGCCATAACTTCAGAGGCCCAAGTTTTACAGAACTTTATTATTCCGACGCCGCCAACAAAGGAAATTCCGACCTGAAAGTGGAAAAATCAGACAATTACAGCCTCGGCCTTGAAACAAGTTACAATAATATTCCTATCGCATGCGACGTTTTCCTGCGCAAAGTTAAAAATCTGATAGACTATACAAGGCCTACTGTAAATGACATATGGCAGGCCTCCAACCTGGGAAACGTGGATTTTAAAGGCGTGGACTTGAGAGCCGGGGCGTTTTCCTATACCTATATGGAAGCAAATAAAGATAACTCGGGATTTCTGTCTAAATACGCCTTGGATATCTTAAGGCATCAATTAATGTTTAATCTCAACCATGGCTTTAGAGGCGTAAAAATAAATTGGCGGACGAGTTACAACAAAAGAAAATTCGGGGAAACGTATTTCATAGGAGACGTTTCGCTTTCAAAGGCCTTTGAAAGCGAAAAAAATATCATAGAGCCTTTCATAAAAATAGATAATTTTACAGATACTGATTACAGCGAAGTAGCCGGCGTAATACAGCCCGGAAGATGGATTCAGGGAGGCGTAAAGATAAAATGGTAAGATTAACTTCTGAAGCCGGAGAAGATGTTAATTCCTAAGGCTGGTGACAGGCGCGGGAAGTCTTCCGCCTCTTTTCATAAAATTCTTGGCTGAATATTTATTAACGCTCATTACAGGCGCAACGCCCAACAGCCCTCCGAGCTTTACAATATCCCCCGGCTTTTTCCCGGGTATGGGCAAGAGTCTCACGCCTACAGTCTTATTATTTATAATACCTATACTAAGCGCATCCGCTATTATCGCATTTATGGTTTCTTCCGGCGTGTTTCCCGGTATCGCGACCATATCAAGCCCAACAGAGCAGACTGCTATGAGGGCCTCCAGCTTATCAAGGCTAAGAGATTTTCTCTTTACCGCCTCCACCATGCCCATGTCTTCGCTGACAGGTATAAACGTACCGCTCAGGCCTCCTACATTTGCGCTAGCCATAGCGCCGCCTTTTTTAACAGCGTCCATCAATAGCGCTATCGCCAGCGTAGAACCGTGAGCACCGATACTTTCTATGCCAAAGGCCTCCACTACATCCGCCACGGAGTCGCCTTTATTCGTAGTTGACGCAAGCGAAATATCCACAACGCCGAACGGTATCCTGAGATTTTTCGCAAGCTCTCTTCCTATCAGCTCCCCTGCCCTTGTAATTTTAAAAACAGTCCTTTTGATAACCTCGGATAATTCCGTAAGGTCGCAATCTTTATTTTTTTCAACTACGCTTCTTACAACGCCCGGGCCGCTTATGCCTATATTTAAAGCAATATCGCCTTCGCCGACCCCGTGAAAAGCGCCCGCCATAAAAGGATTGTCTTCAGGCGCGTTTACAAACACTACAAATCTCGCGCAAGCTAATCCGTTTTTAGTCTTTTTCGAGGCCTCTCTAAGCATCGCCCCTATAAGGTTTACCGCGTCTAAATTCATGCCGCTGACATTTGAGCCTACGTTTAAAAAAGAACATACATGTTTTGTTTTTGAAAGAACATCCGGAAGGGAATCTATCAATAACCTGTCTGAGCGGGTAAGGCCTTTCTGGCACAAAGCGCCGAAGCCCCCGATGAAATCAATTCCCGCATCCTTTGCCGCCTTATCAAGGACTTTTGCCATTTCTAAAAATTTTTCTTTGCGCAGGTGCGTCTCCATTATAAGGCTTACAGGAGTAACGGATATCCTTTTGTTTACAATAGGGACTCCGTATTTAAGCTCTAACTTTTTTGCCTCTTTTACCAAAACCGACCCGTTTTTATAAACCTTATCATATACCTTTTTCTTAAAAGTCCTGAAATCGGAATGCACGCAGTCCTTAAGGTTGATCCCGAGCGTGGTTGTCCTTATATCCAAGTTCTGATAAAGGATCATTTTGGATGTTTCAAAAACCTCGTCTACTGTTATAGCCATATCACACCCTGTGCATCATTTTAAAAATGTTTTCGTGCTGGAGCTGAATCTTCAGGCCCATGAGTTTTCCTATATTCCCGAGGCTTGAGTTTAATTTCTGGATAGGGTATTTATAACCGCTCACATCCACAAGCATCGTCATGACAAAAAGCCCTTCCATAACCTTTTGATTTATGTCCTCGATATTGACATTATTTTTGTATAAAAGATTCGATACCTTGGCGACAATACCTTTCTTATCCTTCCCTATCACAGTTATAAAAGATAATTCTTTTTTCATAATAGCTTCCCCGTGTTTTAAATACAATTTGGCGTTACTTTTCCACTCTTGCGGCTATATTGAGGTTTCTTACGCCTATCTCGTTTAGATCGTCAAGTATGGATACTATACTCTTGAACCTGACCATCCTATCTGAAAAAAGAATCACTTCCACATTCGGATTATCGCTATGCGCCATCCTGACTTGAGATATTAAATCTTTTCTGGTAACAAGCTGATTATCAATATACACGCTATTGTCATTGCTGACGGTAATATTTATCTGCTTGGCGTTAGTAAAAGGTTTTCCGCTTGCGGCCTCGGGGAGATTAACCTTGATGCTGGATTGAAGAATTAAAGGGGTGGTTATCATGAAGATTATCAATAAAACGAGTATAACGTCCGTAAAAGGCGTTATATTTATTTCCGCTACTACTCTTTGTTTTGCACGGCGAATATTCATTTCTGTTTGCTGGCAATAAGGTCTAGCGTTTCAGAAGCGCATAATTCCATGTCCGCGATAAAATTATCTATTTTATTTATAAAATAATTATACGCAATAACAGCCGGCACCGCAACGCATAGCCCGGCCGCCGTGCATATCAACGCCTCCGATATGCCGTTTATGACAACGCTTATGCCGCCGGAACCTGTTCTAGATATATCGTGAAACGCCCTTATTATTCCGAGCACTGTGCCGAAAAGCCCTATGTAAACAGAAGTGCTGCCTATCGTGCCGACCACTGTGGTAAAACGGCTTAACATATTTGTCTCTACTACAATGCTTCTATCCATACTGCTTGATATCTCTTTTTCCCCCTTGCCGTAAGCGTTCAAACCAGTGCATACGACATTGGCAAAAGGAGTGGCTGCGTCTTTGCATATGCTGATACAAGAGGACATGGCGTGCCTCGAACTATCCCGGCTCAGCTGGGATTTTATATCCGTCATAAAATCTTCTCTTTTTACGCTGGACCGCCTATGATAATATAAAACCCTTTCTACTATAATCGCTATAGATATTATAGAACACAATATAAGTACATACATTGTAACGCCGCCGTTACTGATTAGCTGAAACATCCCCATCTCTCCACCCCCGCTGTTTTTATTTATTATAATTATTTTTCATATTATACCAACAAACCCCCTGAACGTCCACTATCTTAACCGGCAAGTAGAGGTTTTTTCAAAAAAAACAGCTCGTTATTTATGATCCCAGTATTTTTCCGCTTCTTCTTCCAGCTTCTGGAGCCTGTCATAATAATCAGGAAATTCGTTCAAATGCGCCAAGGCAATTTTGCCTGTAATCAAAGGGTCGTCTCCTGTAACATTGGTCTCTGGGGCGCATAAGCCGTGTTCCAATTCAACGTCCATACCTCTTCTGAACTGGTCCACGTCAAATTTATTCCATTTAATTCTTAACCTATCTCCTGTTTTTTTAGCTTCCTCGGCTGTAAAATATTTCTTCTCTCCCATACTGGCCTCCGTTTGATTATGTTAATTTAGGGCGTGTTTCATTTGGCAGAGAGTTTTTCTCTCAAAAGGGCTAGATAAACAATGTGCTGCTTTTCTTCTTCGATAAGCTCTTTTATTACTTCTTTTCTCGCATCAACCGTATAATTCATAATCTCGTTAAAAAATATAATTGCGTCTTTCTCAAACCCTATCCCGTATAAAATAGCGTCTAAAGGCGCCTTTACATTGGCGCTAAACTTACCGGGAGAAACATCGTTATAAAGTTTGTCGTCTAAAAGCGCCTGCATATAAAAATTCAGTTCGCCTTCATAGTTTTCCGTTTCCCTAAGCTCTTTTACGGAAGCTCTTATCTCTGTAAATTTCCGTATATGCTCATCTTCCCAATCCCTCAGCTTAACAAAAAGCTCTTTTATGCTTTTGTCATTGAATTTTTCAGCGCAAAGACCATAAAAATCTCTCCGCTTTTTCTCTTTCTCTATTCCCAAATCCACTATTTCGGATACACTGAAAATGTTCATGTAAGCTCCTTGCTTTGACGCTTTAAGACAGCGCCTGTTTTATTTCCTCAGGTATAGCCTGGGGCTTCAGCGCCTCATTAACACAGGCCCATACTGTCTTGGCCTTTACAAGAACAAGCTCTCCCTTTTTTATTTCCTGAAGAAAATGGATTGAAGAAAAACCCAATTTTTCGATAACCGTGAAAACGCAGATTACGTCTCCGTATCTGGCAGGAGATTTATAATCTATCTCAAAATGAACTACTGGAAATATCGCGCCTTTTTTTGCGGCTTCCACCATGCTGACGCCTTTTGAAAGGCAGAATTCAAATCTGCCCTCTTCAAGATGCTTCAGGTAATTAGCGTAATATACCACGCCGCCCGCATCTGTGTCGTGATAATATATTTTCTTTTCTATAAAATGCTCCGACATGATTTACCTCAAGAATTGTCTACAAATACAAAATAAAACACCACCACTGAAACCGCGGTAACAGAGGCTGCTTTTAATATAAACGGGTCAAAACCTGCATGCTCCTGGACTGTAAACAAGTCTACAAGCGGCTTCTCCAGCCACGTAGTTCCCAATAAAATAGAAATGATAATAGCGCAAAAGAAAAACGCCTTTTCGATGTTCCAGTCTACACCTCTTGTCAGTATTAAGTATAAAACCATAAAGCCTGCCCAAAATAGCAGATTATCGCAGTAAAAATGAAAGCCCTGCATACTTTTAACATAAGGCAAAAAAGCCGCCTTTAATACTTCGAAGTACATATCCATACGGAGACTCCTTGTTTTTTAAATTCCTTAAAAATAAACCGCCCTATTTCGGAAAATTAAAAGCGATATCCGCGTCTTTTTTATCTTCTTCGGATATCTTGAAAAAATCTCTAGCTGTCATACTCAGGCTTCCGGCAATCCACATATCAGGTATCTGATTTATCCTTATATTATAGGTATTAACCGAATCATTGTAAAATTCCCTGCGATCAGCTATCTGGCTTTCCAGGTGGCTAACGCGCTGCTGAAGCTGGAGAAAATTCTGGTTTGCCTTTAAATCAGGATAATTTTCCGCAACAGCGAAAAGTGTTTTCAGAAGCCCTGTCAGATCCCCTTCTTTTTGAGCCTGGGATCCCACGCCTTTTGCCTGAATACAAGCAGTCCTAGCGGCAGTTATTTTCTCAAGGGTCTCGCGCTCGTATTTCATATAACCTTCGCAAATCTTTATAAGTTTTGGGATTTCATCATGACGCTGTTTCAAAAGTACGTCTATATTCGCCCAGGCCTTGTCAATATTGCGGGAAACGACAATAAGAGCGTTATACACAGAAACAAAATAAAGCGCCGCGCCTATCGCTAGAAAAACTAATAGAACAAGAATGATAATCCCGATCATCTTAAGCCTCCTTTTTTAGCCTAGAACTATTTGTGCATGAAACGAGACAATAGAATCCCTAACATCAAAATACTCAAAGCCGCCCCGCCGAAAACTCCGGAAATGGCCTGCCAGGTTAAATTTTGTATAAGAAGTTTTTGGCTATAATTTGAAATAATAAACACTTCCTTGCTGTTGCCTTTGGATACAACGGCGTCCAGCTGTCCCTGTAAAGGAGCTGCTTTAAGCTCTTCCTCAAGAAGGTCCTGCTCCGCTTTTTTAACCGCGGCGTCCCATTCTTCCACGCTTATTTTTCCGTCTTTATCTACATCCACGCCCGCCATTTTCTCCGAATTCTGCTTCAACGCTTCCAGCCGGAAGATCAGATTATTTTTATGCGCCTCCATCAGGTCAACTTCCACGGAAGAAGCTGCGGCAGTGCCCATAACATATATCTTTTCTCCTTCGAATATATGCCATTCCCTGAATCTCATTTTGGAACTGTTGAAAAAAGTTCCGTGCTTTATATTATTGTTCCGCAAAAACTCTTCAAGATTTGCAGGAAGGTTTACTCCGAACCCTGTGGTGAATTCAAAATTGACCGGCATTATAAGCTCCGCGCCCTGCGGAAATATCAGGGCCTTGCCTGTCCCATCGTCCAGCCATAAAGGCGTAGCGTAGCTATCGCCTTTGGCGATCGCCACCCAGTGGCCTGAACGCCTGCTATGGTGATAACGCTCCACTGTGTAGCGGTAAAAAGTACATTCTATTTTTGTAAGAGGGCTTGTAACCGCGTTCTTTTTTTTCGCTGTCCCTATGAGTTCTACAAGGCCCATCGCAAGGCCGCGGACAGTAGAGGTAGGGATATCTTCTATCTTTCTTTTTCTGCGCAAACGCATGAAGCCCCAGAAAAAAAACCATACCCCGATGCCAAAAAATATCAAAATAACGTCCATATTAGTTATAGTATACAACATGCCCTGATTTTTTCAAGGCGTTAGCGCCTATCCGTAAGAAATTTTGCTTTAAGCATGCCTTCATCCCACTCTCCCTCAGGGGTAGAATCCCACACAATGCCTCCGCCTATGCCCATCTCTCCGGTTCCTTCCCGGATCAACAACGTGCGGATAGGTATGTTAAAAAAAAGATCTCTGTCGGGGGAGATGTATCCTATAGCGCCGGTATATATCTTGCGCTCTTCGGCCTCAAGCTCTTTTATGATCTGCATCGCCCGGATTTTTGGCGCTCCTGTAACCGAACCTGAAGGAAACAGTGAAGCGAACAATTCATAAACAGGTATCTCTTTCTCCAGCTTTCCTGTTACGGTAGATGTCATCTGAAACAATGTTTTGTATTTCGCCACTTCGAAAAGCTTAGGGGCCTTTATATCCGAGCCTATCCTGCCAAGATCATTCCTCAAAAGGTCCGCAATCATCACGTTTTCGGCTCTGTTTTTATAATCGTATTGAAATCTCATGCGCGCCGCAAAATCAGAGATCATATTGCCTCCGCGGCGCCATGTCCCTTTCATAGGTTTGGTAATTGTATGCGTAGATTCTTTTTTGATAAACATTTCCGGGGAGCAGGACAGTATATGGAATCCGTCTGTTTCAATATATGCGGGATAAGGCACAGGCTGCTCTTTTAAAAGCAGCTTGTAAAGCGAAAGAGGGTCTCCGTGAAACTTAAACAATAATTTAATACAATAGGTAATCTGATACACTTCCCCCTGGGCTATATAATCACGTATAGTTTGTATATTTGAAAAATATTTATCCCTGGCAATATTCAGGCTGAGGTCTTTCAGGACATTTTGGAAAGGTTTGGTTTCCGGGGAAACGCTGTATTTGACAGGCGAGCCGTAAGCCCCCAGATAAATAAGAGGAAAGTCGTATATCTTGTCTTCCCGGAGTTTTTCTTCAAAATAGTACCCGGCTTCATATGACAAGAAACCGGCTAAGTAATACCCCTGGCGAAGCGCGCTTTCAATATCTTTGAAGCAGGCGGTAAATGAAGACGGATCAAAACATGATATGATAAATTTCGGATTCTGGAATAAAAGCGGCTTTTTTTCGAATTGTATTAATACCTTCATAGCTTCGAAGAAGACTATAGTGCCAAAGACGCTACATATGCGTCTTTGCCTGTTTCAATTTTTCCTGGAACTTATTTTTTTTAAACATGGCTGTCCAGTTTCTGAAAATAATCCATCCGCCAAAACGTATCAAGTAATTACGCCACGGCCTATACCAAATCCTCCAGCCAGCCTTAATATCGTGCAAAAAGAAAATAATCGATGGAAAGAAGATTATATTCAGCCCGATCATAAACATATACTTGAACTGGTAAAATTTACCCATGATTTTTCTGATTGAAAGCTGCATGCTTTCCGCGCTCATTGGCTTGTCAGGCTCAAAAAGAGGAAAGTTGCCGTCATAATATTCCCATCCGACGTCAGAAATAGGATAGACCCTGTTCTGCGCCTGGAGCCTTTGACGTAATTCCGTACCGGGCAAAGGCACAGGCAAAAGAACCTGTATGGTATCCAGCCCTGCTTTTTTGATAAATTTTTTAAGCCGCTTCACGCGCTCCTCGCTGGACATGCTAAAACTCCCGACATCTTTTAATGGATAGCCAAAAATAAACATGCCGTGAACCAGGAAGCCTAATTTACGGAACACTTTTACAAACGCCAGCATGTTCTCGGGCTTTAAGCACTTGTTCATTGCTTTCAATTCTTCCTCGATAGGAGACTCAAACCCTATTGCCACTGTATTGATGCCTGCCTGGCGCATTGCTGATAAAAGCTCTATATCTTTGGCTTTATCAAGCCGTATCTGAACAGTAATATCCAGCCGCCTTTCCGTATCTTTCTGATAATCCCTCAGCATATTGCAAAATCGTATTGTCTCGTCTCTTTCCTGCCCAAAAAGGTCGTCCACGATAAAAAAATGCCTGGCGTCTTTAGTTTCAAGAAGAAAACTTATTCTTTCCAGAAGCCGTTCAGGCGAAGACCTTCTGGGTTTCCCCTTCACTGTGCAGAATTCGCAGTCCATTCCACACGAACGTATTCTCTCGACTGAATATAGGTCTATTTTCGCGTAACGCACCAGGGAAAAATCCGGCAATGGAAGGCTGTCAAAATCTTTCAAAGGCTCCCGGGGAGAAGTAAAAATTACTTTATTATCGCTCAGGTAAGCGATGCCCTGCACCCCGCCAACATCCTGTTTCCCTTCCAGCGCCCAGAGAAGCTCCTTTATAGTATCCTCTCCTTCGCCTATAACCACATAGTCTATGCCTGAATTTAGCGCTTCTTCGATATTCTCTTTGCAAAAATGCTGCCCTCCCGCTATAGTCACAATGCCTTTATTTTTATAAAAACGCGCTATTTCATAAAGCCTGGGAATTGTGCTTGTAAGGCCTCCATAAAAACCAACTACATCGCAAGGCCTCTGGCTCTGCAAAAATTCATGATCAGCTCCGCCTGAAATCTGCTTAGGCCCATACCTGCGAAGATTATTTTCATCTATAACCTCTACATCCCATTTTTCCATTTCATTTACGCTGGTAGCTACGCATACCGGGCCCAAAGCGGTAGTCCTGGCTGCGATATACGAATAAATATTAAACGCCGGATAAGCGGGCGCGATAATTCTGAGCCTATATCTTTTTCTGGTAACGTCTAGCATAAGATACCATTCTCCTTCTTAACGGTAAAATTTAGATTTTTGTTGTGTGTTGCGCTTTTGGGTGTAATTACTTCTTGGGCGTCTATCTGAAAATTGGCGCGAAGAATGATATGAGGGTTGGTGCGAGGAAGAGGATTGGCTAAATGATTCCTGGGAAATATCTAAACGCTTTGAAATAGGCAGCGATACTCTTATGAGTTTTTCTATATCCCTGACATTGCCTCTCTGATCAGGCGTAGCGAAAGAAATAGCATGGCCTTTGTTGCCTGCGCGGCCTGTGCGGCCGATACGATGCACGTAGTTTTCAGTATCGTCAGGTAGGTCATAATTAATGACTAGCTCAATCCCGGTCACATCAATCCCTCTGGCGGCAATATCAGTAGCTACCAATACCTTATATTTACCTGATTTAAAACCTCCAAGCGCCTCACGGCGCTGACTCAGCGAACGGTCAGAATGTATCTCCGCGGCGCTGTGCCCCATATCCCTGATTGAACGCGTAATTTTTCTTGCATTATGTTTGGTGCGGGAAAATAGAAGTATAGACCCGTGATATTGTATAAGTAGTTTGCCGAGAAGCTGCAATTTGAGATCTTTCTTAACGACAAATAGTTCGTGGGTAACTTTCTCGGCAGCAGTGCCTGAAGGAGCGACCTCTACATTAACAGGAAGTTTCATATGCCTGGCGGCCATTTGCATGATTTCTCTTGGAATGGTCGCTGAAAAAAGCATGGTTTGTCTTTCTTTCGGTAAAAAACGCAAAATCTTCTCGACCTGCGGGGTAAAACCCATATCAAGCATGCGATCCGCTTCATCAAGCACCAGCATTACCGCGTCATCAAGCAGTATATTCCAATGGGTCATATGGTCAATAAGCCTGCCGGGAGTCGCTATTATCACGCGAGGCTTATTGCGCAGCGCGCGCACCTGTTCATGCATTGACGCGCCTCCTATAAGACAAGCTGTCCGTATTCCGAACGGACGCGCAATTAACTGAAAAGCCTCGTCAATCTGAATAGCTAATTCTCTGGTAGGCGCGAGAACCAGGCCTATGCCTTTTTTCTGCGCAAGGATCTGCATCATGGGTATGGCAAAAGAATGCGTCTTGCCTGTTCCTGTCTGAGCGATACCTATAATATCTTTACCTTCAAGAGCCAAAGGGATTGCCTTTAGCTGAATCGGCGTGGGCGTCTTAAATTTCATGCGCTCCAGGATATCAAGAATCTTTGGCGCAATGCCAAGTCCATAAAAGGTTTGCGTTATTTTATCCGTCATAATTATTTAGACCCTTTAAAAGCGTATTCTTGCAACATCTGGCCCAGATGAACATGGCAATAATCCTCATGATTATAGATGCTTAAGATATGCTTACAATGCTGATACTTGCATTTCCTGTTCTTGTTGGAAGTCTTTACTTTTTTAATAACTCCTCCTTAAAATAAAAAACCGCAAAGGTTAGTTGTCTCCTCCACGGCTCAAGATTTTCTAATCTTTTTATACTAACTTTTTTATTTTACCACACTATAAGGATTTGTCAATCTATTCTTATTTATACCTGCGCTGCCTGAATAATAGCTCCGACATAAACTTGACACTCTGACAATGACGGTTTTGTAAAGATTATGCCCCTCGTACCCCACCCAACACCATAAACTTTACAAATGTGACATTGTCAGAGTGTCAAGTTTATGGGTTATTCGTAGCGTAGTGCTTCGATGGGGTCTAGCTTGGAGGCTTTTCTGGCTGGCAGAAGTCCGAAAACTATGCCTATGACTAATGAAAACGTTGTAGCGAGAATTATTGAAGATGAGGAGACTTTCACGGCCCAGCCGGCAAAAAGCGTTATAAGAACCGCTATCCCAACCCCCAATAAAATACCAAACATCCCTCCAAGAAATGCCATCAATACCGCTTCTATTAGGAATTGCGCCATGATATCTTTATTATTCGCGCCAATCGCTTTGCGCAAACCTATTTCGCGGGTACGTTCAGATACCGATACCAGCATGATATTCATAATGCCTATTCCTCCCACTAAAAGCGAGATTGCGGCAATTGATCCCAAAAGTAGCGACATTGTTTTGGTAGTAGCCTCGAGCGTATTTTTAATGTCGGCCATATTCCGTATTTGAAACGAATCTTCCCCGTCCTTATTAAGACGGTGCTGCTTGATAATCAGACTGGATATTTCTTTTTGCGCCGCATCAAGTAGATCTGCGCTTTTTACTTCCACATAGATAGAGTCAACATACTCCTTTCCAAACACCCTGAACATCGCTGTGGTAACCGGAATCATCGCCGCATCATCCTGGTCATGAAATGTATTCGCCCCTTTTACAGGCAAAATTCCTATAACCTTAAAATTAACCAGATTCAGCTTTATAGTCTCGCCTATCGGATTCGCATCTCCAAACAATTCCTTTGCAACTGTTGCGCCAATTACAATAACCCGCGAACGCATCCTTACTTCATCTTCTGTAAAAAATCGCCCGATAGTAGGAACTGAGGCCCGCAGCGTTGCGTAATCCGCGCCAGCGCCTTCCATCCTGGTATTCCAGTTTTTATTGGCATAAACCATCTGCCCTCTGCCTGTTACTGAAGGGCTAACGCTATTTACCACATCTGATAATTTAGCTATATCCGCGACATCCTGCAGGGTAAAGCGCGTAACTGTGCCGGCTTCCATGGCTACTCCATGAACTCTTGAAGAACCCGGCCTAACCACCAAAAGATTTGAACCCAAAGACGCCAGCTGCTGCTCAATTGATTCCTTTGCCCCTTGTCCCAAAGCAAGCATGGCAATAACAGCGCTAACTCCGATTAATATGCCAAGGATAGATAAAAACGAGCGCATCTTATGCGCCACCATTGCTACGCATGCCTGGCGCAGATAATCAAAAAACTTGGTTTCTCTGGCTTTTCTCTCGGATTTAGACAATACGATATCGATTATCTTATCGGCCTGAGGCTCTTCAAAGACCTCAGGAGAAACCCCTATTTTTTCGTCAGAGACAATCCTGCCATCGCGCATATGAATGATACGCCTAGCGCAGATAGCGACTTCTTTTTCATGGGTAACCATGATAATAGTTTTGCCTTTTTGATTCAGCTCTCTGAGAATTGCGATTATCTCTTCCTGGCTTTTTGAATCAAGATTTCCCGTAGGCTCATCAGCCATAATAATTAGCGGGTCATTGACAAGCGAACGGGCAATAGCAACGCGCTGCTGCTGGCCTCCGGAAAGCTCGTTCGGCCGATGATTCATTCTATCGCCAAGACCAACCTCGTTAATTTTTTCCTTGGCCTTTTCTTTCAGATGACGCTTCCCGGCGTACACCAAAGGAAGGATAGCGTTTTCTAACGCGGTCATTCTTGGCAACAAATGGAATTGTTGAAATACAAAACCAACCAACCGGTTTCGCACCGCTGACAGTTCCTCGTCTAAAAGCTTATTGACTACCCTTTTTCCAAGACAGTACTCTCCTGTGTCAGGCCTGTCCAGTAAACCTAAAACATGCATCAGCGTAGATTTGCCGGAGCCAGACGGCCCCATAATCGCCACAAATTCACCGGAAGCGATAGTCAAAGAGATTCCCTGTAAGGCCTTAACTTCTACCTCGCCCATATAATAAGTCTTATAAACATTTTTTAGCTCTATCATTGTCTTTAATGGCCTGCGCTAAAAGGATTTTTACCCCTGGTATCTTTAGGAAGACTGTACGCTTTTGACTTCACTATTATCCAGTCGTATTTAGTAACACCAGAAAGCACTTCTACATTCTTATCGTCAGAGATACCCAACTTGACAGCTGCTCTTACAGGCTCACCCCCGTTATTTTGCTTAACTAATACATAGCTGTTTTCTTTTTCCTTATACACGGCTTCCGCAGGAATAAGCAAAGCGTCATCATTGCTCTGGTCTATAAAATCTACGGACGCATTCATGCCTGAGCGGAAAAACTTAGGTATTTCTTCAGGCACAAGATCCACTTCATAAACAGTAACGTTGTTTACGGTTTTGGATTCATAATAGATATGGTCTACAACCGCGTTTATTTTTGAATCAGGATAGGCATCTATGCTGATAATCGCTTTTTTATTAAGCGCGATCTTTCCGATATCTGTTTCATCAACCTGAGCCCTTACAATCAAACGGTCAGACAACACTACCACTGCGTCGCTGGTAACAACAGTCTGGCCTGGCTGAATTGTTGCCACTATAACTTCACCGTCAATAGGCGCAATTAAAGGTATAGGCTTGTACGCATCTTCCCAGTAACTTACAGCCTGCTCTCCTTTGCCTCTGGCAGCGTCTAGCAGAGCCGCTCTTTCCGTTGAACTCATCCATGCCAAGATATCCCCTGTTTTTACTTTACCTCCCTCTTTAATCAGGATACTCTCTATCCTGCCGTTAACAGGAGGCTTTATCTCCAACCTGTTTTTCGGAAGTACTGTGCCTGTAGAGGATATAAACGTCTCTATGGAGCCTATAACCGGACTTATCTCTTTAACAATTTCATTGAGCGACGTTTTCTGCTTTGCCCTGGTTATATAAACTATTGAGCCTGCCAGAATAATAAATACTATAAGAAATATACCTATTTTTTTAGTCCGCATATTCTAACGTCTCTCCTTTCGCTTCAATCCAGTTTGCTTCGGCGAGCAACGCGTTCGCCTGGGCATCCAAAAAGGCTTTTTTTGCTTTTACAAGACTGTCTTCAATAATAGTCCAGCTATCAAACTGAATCAATCCCAAAGAATACTGACCTTCCGCAATTTTTGCCCGTTCAATAGCCGCATTAAGAAATTTTTTCTGCACATCCACCATGTCTATATCGTCTTGAAAACTGGCCCAAGCTTGCTCAAGCGCCAACAAAACGCCGGCTTTTTTACTGCGCTCATCCGCCTGAGCCTGATTAAATAAAGACTTTGCCTTTTTTATCTCGGCTTTTCTCAGCCCGCCCTCAAATATAGGAATGCTTAATCCAAGCCCGATATCCCACTGATCGTCTCTGGGAGCCCAATGATCACCGGTCCTGTCAGCACCAGCGCTTGCCAAGATCTTAGGAAAAAAATCCGCTTCTTTGGATTTAATACCGAAAGAAGCTGCAGCCGTCTCAGCGTTCAACTTTTCAAGCGAAGGGTTGTTTTTACCCAAAGCTTCAAAATTCGGTTTTTCCTGCGCTGTATCGCTTATTTTGAACTCACCTTCTACCCGCACAGATGAAAATTCAGACCTTCCTAGCTCCTTAACAAGTTCTCTTTGATTAACCTCAAGATCTCTCTTGGACTGAGTAACCTCAAACTCAGCCTGGGCAAGATTTGCCTCCGCAGTTAAAAGCGCCCCCTTATGCTCTATACCTGCTTCATAGCGAAGAGTAATCAATATCAGATTATCCCGCCTGATTTTGGCTATCTCTTCCGTAATACCTAACAGCTCCTGCGCCTTAAGCAGATTTATAAAAGCGCTGCGCAATCTAAGCCTGACTTCAGAAGAAGTAAACCTGTAGTTATGCTGCGCCGCTTTAATATTTTCAGCAGCGGCCTTCAAATCATTTAAAGTTTTAGAGCCGTTATATATAAGCTGGGTCCCTGTCACGCCAAAAGAATAGCTGTCTCTTTTTGTAGTTGTCTTTGTCTGCGACCAGTCCAGGCTGCCGTCTACCTGAGGATAAAAAACGCTTCCGGTTATAATCTTCGCCTCTTTTTCCTGATTAACCTTTTCTTCTGCGGAAATAAGGTCCGGATGATTTATCTTTGCCTCGCTAAGGCAATCGCCCCAGGTAAGAGCGTCATCAGCTGACGCTTCATGCTGGAGAAAACATATAGATAGCGCTAATATAAAAAAAATAATAAATTTTTTCATCTAGTTCTGCTTCCTGAATTTGGACAGCATCTCACTAGCCTTATCAAGCATCTGGCTGAACTCTTCCGCGGGAATAAGCCCGATCATCTCATGTTTGGCAAAAACAATTAGCTTGTCTCCGGGCTTCATCCTAAAAGATTTCCTTATGTTCGCAGGAATAACAACCTGCCCTCTTTCGCCAACCGTAGCTGATCCGTAAATTTTGTCTTTTGATATATTACTCATAACATCTCCTTCTCTGTCAAAATAACCTAGTATGAATAGTGTGATTTACATGAGAAGTATGCCATAAAATGCAAAAGATGTCAAATAAATCCCATAAACTTGACACTCTGACAATGACGGTTTTGTAAAGATTATACCCACCCAACGCCATAAACTTTACAAATGTGACATTGTCAGAGTGTCAAGTTTATGCCACTGGCTCGATGGTGTCAGGTTGGGGTGTGTAGAGCGAAAGATAGGACAACAAATTTGTTTTTAAAGAATAGCTAAAAAGAGAAGCTTCTTAAAAAATATCGTTGGCGTTTATTAATTTATTAAACAAACTTATCTTTTATTCCTGCCGCCTTTGGGATTGCCCTGAATGTCCGGCTTATGGTTTATTTGCAGGTCTTTTCTGTCATTTTTTAATTCTCTCTGGTCTTGTTTAAGTTCGCGGATATCCTGCTTAAGCCCTTTAATATCGCCTTCGCGTTGTTCTTCGCGGATCTCCTGCTTGTCTTTCTGAATCTCCTTGCGGTCCTGCTGGATTTCACGTATATCGCTGCGAATCTCCTTGCGCTCCTGAAGAATCTTTTTCTCAGCCTCATCAACTACGCCATCTTTATTAGCGTCAGCTCTTTTATTCCAAAACGCTTCTTTTTCCGCCTGGTCTACTATTCCATCATTATTAGCATCCATCTTTTCTGATATAATTTCTTCGCGCTCATCCTTTAATTCTTCTGTAAATTCTCGGTTTTCACCCTGCTGGCCTTCCATGTAGTCTTTTTTCTCCACTCTGAATTCTTTCATTTTTTCATTAATCTCTTCCTGAGACAACCCTTCCTGCTTATACTGCTCAATAGCCGCCTGTTTGCGGACTTGAAAATCATCGCGCCACTGTTCATTCTCTTCTTTTTGCTGCTGAATAAACTCTTTCTTTTCTTCTTTCAAATTCGCGCCGGAAAGTTCCTGAGCTGAAGCTAAAACGTTCAAAGAAGCTAGAAAACCCATAGTTAACAGCACCGGCTTAATCTTCATTTCATACCTCCTTCTGTTTATTTGACCTACGATGCTTCCAGAACTCTATTGCCACCGGCGCCACGGAAAGCGCGATTATGACCAATATAACTATAAAAAAATTCTCTTTTACAAAAGGGGCGTTTCCAAAATAATATCCGCCTAATAAAAAAATCGAGACCCACAATAGCGCCCCCGCGACATTATAGATAAAAAATTTATAGTAGCCCATCTCGCCTATACCTGCCACAAATGGCGCAAAGGTGCGGATTATCGGGATAAACCTCGCCAGGATTATAGCCTTGCCACCGTGCTTTTCATAGAACTTATGAGTCTTTTCTATGTGCTCCTTTTTAAAAAAGCGGTAATTACCCTTCAGGATAATCTTTTGCCCGAATAGTTTTCCTAAGGAATAATTTACGGAATCCCCTATTATGGCTGCGCTGACCAGCACTATAAAAAGCCATAAAAGATTAAAAGATCCAATTGCCCCAAGCGCGCCAAGAGCAAAAAGAAGAGAATCCCCTGGAAGAAACGGGGTTATTACTAATCCTGTTTCCGCAAAAATAATAATAAAAAACACCAGATAGGACCAATTCCCGAAACTCTTGATAACAAGGTCCAGATACCTGTCCAGATGTATAATAGTTTCTATTATTTCTCTGATAAATTCCATCTTTTATATCCTTTTATTAACCCGCGAATAATCGGTATCAGGATTTCGTTTAATCACGCTTTTAGGAATAGCTCAATCATCTTAAGATATTTTTTGCTTGTCTGGTCAGCTATTTCTTGGGGGAGTTCCGGAGCAGGAGGAGTTTTATCCCAATCTAAAGTTTCTAGATAATCCCGCACAAACTGCTTGTCAAAACTCATCTGGGGGCCTCCGCTTTTATATCCATCCATCGGCCAGAAGCGCGAAGAATCAGGGGTAAGTATTTCGTCTATAAGAATAATCTTATTATCGCTTAAACCAAACTCAAACTTAGTGTCCGCTATAATTATGCCGTGACTTTCAGCATAGCTATTCGCTTTTTTATAAAGCGCTAAACTTATTTCTTTCAGCTTTTCGGTTATGTCCCTGCCTATTTCCTTTTCTATGTGTTCCTGCGTTACATTAATGTCGTGGCCTTCATCTTCTTTAGTGGAAGGGGTAAAAATAGGCTCGGGCAACTTGTCTGATTCTTTGAGCCCTGAGGGCAATTTTATGCCGCATATAGACTGGCTTTTTTGATATTCTTTCCAGCCGGAACCTGAAAGATATCCCCTCACAATGCATTCCACGGGCAAAGACCTGGCTTTTTTAACCAGCATAGAGCGCCCATTAAGGATATCTTTGTATTTCAATAGCGGCTGAGGGTATTTATTAACATCAGCTGTAATTAAATGATTTGGCACAACGGATTTTGTATACTCAAACCAGAACAGGCTGAGTTTTGTCAGGACCTCACCCTTATGAGGTATGCAGGTAGGCAAAACTACGTCGAAACAGGATATCCTGTCCGTCGAAACAATTAAAAGCTTGTCTTTTAAATCATAGACATCTCTTACTTTGCCTCTTTTAAAAAAATCAATATCTTTAAAATCCGTTATGCGTAGCGGCTCCGTCTTCATCCAGAACACCTTTCCGACAGCTTTTTATATTCCTGCCAGATTTCAGCTGGTATATGAGCGCCAAATTGATTGAAAAATTTTTCCATGTCTTTTGATTCCAGCTGCCACTCGGAATTATTGACCTCGAACAATTTCTTTAGCTTATCTTCTGGGATATTCAAACCTTCTGTGTTCAGGTCTTTCAGGTCCGGGATTAACCCAATAGGCGTATCTTTTGCGTCTACGCGGTTATTCACCCGGTCAATAATCCATTTTAACACGCGAATATTCTCTCCGAATCCAGGCCAGATAAATTTGCCATCGTCATCCGTCCTGAACCAGTTAACGGAATATATCTTAGGGGGATGCTTTAACCTCTTGCCTATATCCAGCCAATGTTTAAAATAGTTTCCCATGTTATAACCGCAAAACGGCAGCATAGCCATCGGGTCTCTTCTTAACACGCCTTCTTTGTGCGTAGCCGCAGCCGTAGTTTCTGAGCCGGTCCTAGCGCCTAGGAAAACTCCATGCTGCCAGTTAAACGCCTCTGTAACCAAAGGTATAAGATGAGTCCTTTTACCGCCAAGAATTATCGCTGAAATCGGCACGCCTCTGGGGTTGTCAAATTCTTTTGAAAGCGTTGGAGAGTTGTATATAGATACGGTAAATCTTGAATTTGGTTGAGCGGCCTTAGTATTTTTTGCGCTATCCCAGGGCTTGCCCTGCCAATCCAAAAGATTCTTAGGAGTAGCACCATCCAACCCCTCCCACCATGGTTCATTGGTATCCACATCTAAAGCTGTATTGGTAAAAAGAGTTGGATAAAACTTATCCGCCTTTAGGGTTCTCAACATATTAGGATTTGTTTTCATGGATGTGCCAGGAGCTACGCCGAAAAGTCCTGCTTCCGGATTAATAGCGTATAATCTTCCATCAGGCCCGACATTTAACCAGGCAATATCATCGCCTAAAGTCCAAATCTTATAACCCGGCAGGGCGGATTCAAGCATGGCTAAATTTGTTTTTCCGCAGGCAGAAGGCATAGCTGCTGTAATATACGTTACATTCCCTTTAGGGTCCTCGATGCCAAGTATTACCATGTGCTCCGCAAGCCAGCCTTCCTGATATCCAAGCCAGGAAGCAATCCTTAAAGAAAAACATTTCTTGCCTAAAAGAGCGTTGCCGCCATAACCCGAGCCGATGCTCCACACAAAATGCTCGTCTGGAAAATGCATGATAAAACGCTTGTTGGGATCAAAATCTCCTACTGAGTGCAGGCCTTTGACAAAATCGCTTTTATTCCCGATTTTTTCGATCACATTTTTACCCATGCGAGTCATTATTCTCATACTTATGGCCACATAGGAAACATCTGTAAGCTGAATGCAGGCTTTGGCGTAAGGAGAATCAGGATGGCCCATCATGTAAGGAAGCACATACATCGTCTTCCCTTTCATGCAGCCGTCTGATAATTTGGACATGAGGCTTTTTGCTTCTTCCGGCGCCATCCAATTGTTGTTTGGGCCGGCGACTTCTTTATCCGGATGGCAGACGTATGTCAGGTGCTCAGTCCGCGCGACATCCGTAGGATGGCTCCTGTGATAATAAGCGTTTGGCCAAACGCCCTGATTAAGCTTATGAAAAATAGCGTTTTCTCCTATTTTCTCTTCTTTTGTTCCTATCTCTATAAGCTTATGAGCCTCAGCTTCCGAGCCGTCGCACCAATAAATCTTATCCGGCTTAGTAAGAGCCGCCTGTTCCTCAACCCATTTCTCTATCGGCGTTGCCATAATTTATCTTCTCCTTAAAAAAATTCAGAAAATCACTTTCAACGATAACCCTAATATGCAATTTTTAGCAGCAATGTATAAAAAACTAGCCGGGGACAATTATATACTAGATATCCTGCTATATCAAGAATATTCTCGACTTATATTGTACTACTTGAAGGGGGCAGAATTTTTCCTTGTCTTATATAAATAATATGCGCCGCAAGCCGAACATGCCACCAAAAATAACAAAATAAAAAGAGTGAGCTTTGTATTAAGCCGAACGGATAAAATTTTATATATTCCAGCTAATCCGAATAAAATAAAGATGCCGGCTGAAACCCACTTGATTATTCTTTCCGGAATATGTTTGCGCATCACAATGCCTACGATTATTCCTATTGCATCCGCTACTATCATGCCAAGCGTTGTACCCATCAGCACGCTAATCATGCTCTGGTATTTAACAGCAAGGCTTATAGTGGCAAGCTGCGTCTTGTCTCCCATCTCCGCGAGAAAAAACGCTATCCCGACCGTGACTATCGGGCCGAATCTGGATTCTTTTTTATCTTCTCCTTCAAGCTTATCCCCGCGGATAGTCCACAAGCCAAAGATTATAAAAGAAAACGCCGCAACAAAAGAAATAATATCCATAGGTATGACAGTGGTTAAAAAACGTCCTGTCAATACGGCAAGCGCGTGATTTACCAATGTCGCAAGAAAAACAGCGAGAAGCACTTTGTACGCGCTGTACCTGGTAGCAAAAGCCATTGCCAAAAGCTGGGTTTTGTCCCCCATCTCTGCCAGCACCACAAATATAAAAGACGCTATAAAAGCTGTCATATCATTCCTTTTAACGAAGTATCACAAAGTTAAGCAGCCCGCCCACAATAATGCTTACGGTTATCATAATAAGAGCTGATTTGATCAAATCGTTAAGGCCCAGCTCTTTCCATAAAACTATAAAAGTAGCAACGCATGGAAAGGAAATCGCCAAAAGTGTTGCGGCAATAAAAAGCTGCTTTGCGGAAAGGCTTAAAGGCATCAAAAGTCCCACCGCTACATCTTTTCTCAAAAACCCGATAACTAAAGCGACTATAGCTTCTTTAGGCAGGCCGAATACGCCTTTAATCAGCGGAGCAAATATATTTGTTATTATATCAAATAACCTGAAGTATAAAAATATATTTATAAATAAAACACCTATTAAAACGATTGGCACAGCCTCTATTAAAAAGCCTTTGACGCGAAAATATAATTTTCTCCCTAGCATAAGTAGCGGCGGAAACCTGTAAGAAGGTATCTCCAATAAAAATTCAGGGCTGTAGCCGGGCATTGCGCGGTTTAAAATAACGCCCAGTATTATTATCAGGCAGAATAAAACAAGATATACCCCGCCAACATAATATCCTCCGAATGCGCCCAGCAGGCCGAAGATCATGGCCTGCAAAGGCACACACGGGACTCCTATAGAAATAATAGTCGAAGCGATAAACCTTTCACGCTTTGACTCCAAGACCCTGGTAGATAAAATGCCCGGGACATTGCACCCAAAACCTAAAAGCACGGGGATTATCGCATAGCCATGCAGGCCCAGCCGGTGCAGGATATTGTCCAATAATATCGCCAGGCGCGGCAAATACCCTATATCTTCCAAAAGGCTCAGGACAAAATAAAAAGATATAACATAGGGCAGCACCATCCCAAATTCAATGTAAGGTGCCGTAGTTAAAACGCCGAGAGATTGTTTAAAATCAATCTTTCCGTTTATCAGGTCGCCTATAAGCAGATGAAACCAGAACCCTTTTTCCTGCCAGTAAAAAGTCATTTTTTCAAGAATCGGCTGATATAGATTAAGAAATACCGGGTCTGTTATTTTATTTATTATCGCTTCTCCGATAAAACGCACAAACTTGAATGAAGCATATACAACCCCGCAAGCCATGATAAGCCCTGTGAACGGCTGTATAGACGCGTCTTCCAGTATCTCTCTCAAGCTGTGATGGCGGTGCTCAAGACGCTGAATCTGCTCAACAATTCTGCCTATTTCTTTCCAGCGATCTTCATGATTAAGCCTGCCTCTTGCAACAGGCGTGGTTTCTTTTATCCTTTCTATCATCGATTTTACGCCAATGCCTGTTACCGCGCATGTCGAAACTACAGGAACGCGCAAAATGCTTTCCAGCTTTTTAATATCTATCGTAACTCCTCTGTGGCCCGCTTCATCGCACATGTTCAGGCAGACAATAACAGGATACCCCTCTTCGATAAGCCCCAGCGTAAGAAGCAGGTTCCTTTCCAAATTTGTAGAATCAAGAATATTGATTACGGCAATTTCATTTTTTGGATGTTCTTTCAATAAAGATACGGCTACTTCTTCCGCGCTTGAGGTTGGCTCCAGCGAATATGTGCCGGGTAAATCCACTATCTCTATCTTATCGGCATCTAACTGCAGATAGCTTTTACTTATCTCTACAGTTGTACCCGGATAATTCGAGGAAATTACATGGACGCCCGTAAGACGGGAAAATATTACGCTTTTGCCTACATTAGGATTTCCGATCAGATAGATTTTCTTGATCATTCAGGCTCTACTATTATTTTAGACGCTATGCTGTGCCCCAAGGCAAGAATAGTCCTACCTACCTTAATAACTACCGGGCCTTCCAGGCCAATATGACTGAGCTTGGCAAATTCTTTGCCGCTGCGCACGCCCATGCTCATCAGCTTACTCTGCAAGTTTGCGCCCCCTAAAATTTCCACAATCTTACCTTTACTATTCGCCTTAATTTGCGCTAACGATATTTTTTTCATAAATAAATTATATACGCAACCCCTCTTTATAGCAATAATTATCTCCTCCCTCATAAACTTGACACTCTGACAATGTCACATTTGTAAAGTTTATGGCGCTGGGTGGGCATAATCTTTACAAAACCGTCATTGTCAGAGTGTCAAGTTTATGCTTATGCTGCTGTAGGAATACGGAGGGAATGTAGCTCTTTCGGGGTTAGGGGGCGGAATTGGCCGGGTTGCATTTCGCCTAGCTTCAGGCAGCCGAAAGCAATTCGTTTAAGGTGGGTAACTTCATGGCCGAGAGATTTAAATAATCTGCGGATCTCCCGATTTTTGCCTTCGGTTAATTCTACGATCAAATGCGATTCTTTATTGCTGACTTTACGCAAAGTTATCTTCGCGGGCTTTAAGAATTCCCCTTCGTCCCAAACCCCAAGAAGGGCTTTTTGGAGTTTTTCATGCGTAAATTTTCCCTCAACAATTACCGCATAAGTACGCAGGATAGCGTTAAGCGGGTCAGTTAAATAAGAGGATAACCTGGTATCATTGGTAAGCAGCAATAGCCCTGTTGTAGCCATATCCAGGCGGCCTACAGCGTGAAGATGTCTGAACTCTTCAGGCAATAGGTCAAAAACCGTAGCCCTTCCTCTCTCGTCGCACCTTGTAGTAACAACGGATTTTGGCTTATAAAGCATGACAGCCTGCCGGAGGGTTCTTTTGAGGGGCAGGCCGTCTAAAATAAACTTATCTTTCTCAGGAACGACTAAATAAAAAGGGTCCTTAATGATTTCCCCGTTAACCTTAAGCTTCCCTTCAGATATCCATCTCCTGGTCTGACTGCGGGAAGCCAAGCCCATTTTCGATAAAGCCCTCTCTAGAGCAACTTTTCCAAGCTTCGTAGCCATAATTTATTTTACATCTCTACCATTTTCTACGACGGGAGATAAAGATAATAGTGACTATGGAAAGAGCCGCCAATGTCACGATAAACCAGAAAGGAAAAAGCGATCCATGCTGCAATACAGGCAACACTACATTCATAGAAAAAATGCTGACGATTAACGTGGGCAGCATAATGCAGATTGAAACAATAGTGAGCGTTTTCATGCGGATATTCAAATTATTGCTTACCATAGAAACCCAGGCATCCATCAGGTTGGAGATTACCTGTAAGTAGGTATTTGCCTCTTCGGAACATTGCACAGTTTCTATTATGACATCTTCCAAAAATTCACTATCCTCTTGCGACAAGCCTATCTTCGCGGAATTTGCTTTAATTTTTTCAATCACTTTACTGTTAGAGCTTATAGCCTTAAGATAATACACAAGGCTTTTTTCAAGGCTGAACATATATAAAAGATCTTTATTGGTAAGGGCTTTATTGATTTCGCTTTCAAGTTCATTGGAGACTTTATGAATAATGTTAAGATGTTCCTCGAAATGCTGGATACAACGGAATATAATTTTTAAAGCCACTTCAGAGAAAGAGTGCAGTTTGTTAAACGGCCTGCTGTCAAATAAAGCGGCGTCTTCATTTGAAATCACAATCAACTTATCTGAAAATAAAAAAAGCCCCAGCGACGACACCTTGAAAAGATAGTTGTCTTCCGCAGTATAACGCTTTGGGCGCTTGATAATAATAGCCGTATGGTTGGCCTCAAATTCAATGCGGCTTAACTCTTCAGGATCAAGGGCGGAGTTAAATGTATGTTCATCGATCTGCAGAGTGTTAATGAGGTAATTTTTCTCGTTCTCGTCTGGGCTTACGTAAACATGCACTGCGCTGTTTTCATTCCCATTTTCTAAAAGCTTACCTTCTATGATACTGTATTTCTTGAGCATAAAAATTTATCCTTTATTTATTTTTTCGTTTACGCCGTATATTATATATTATATTTAGCTTTCGGTAAAGACAATATTACCTCTGTCCCTTTTCGTTCTTCCGAACGCACCTCTATTTTTCCGTGATGTTCGCTCATAATATTTTTGGATACAGGCAAACCCATTCCAAGGCCTTTTCCGCTTGGCTTGGTACTGAAAAATGGGGCAAAGAGCTTATCCAGATGTTTTTTTTCAATACCGCATCCAGCGTCTTTAATACTTATCTTCACCATATCATCCTCTAAATAGGTAGTTATGGTGACTTGTTTTGCGTCTGAATGCAAACTGGCGTCTTTAGCGTTCAGAAAAATATTCATCAGTACTTGCTGTATTTCATTGATTGAAATTTCCACCTCGGGCAGGTCTTTTCCGTAATTTTTTATTAACTCTATCTCGTTCAGCTCAAATTCATGCAAAATCAACAAAATGCTTGAATCTATCGCCTTATTTACGTTTTGCCTTTTAAAGATTACCTGTTCTTTTTTTGAAAACTTCATAAGCTTGGATATAATATCAGCGATCTGTTTAAGGCCGCGGTCTATCTGCAACAACGTTTCGTATTCTTTAGTTCCTTTTTCTTTCTCAGACATAAGGTTCTCTGAAAGCAATATAATGCCCATAAGAGGGTTGTTTATCTCATGCGCCACGCCTGCTGATAAAGTACCTACGGCAGCCATTTTCGCTGACTGAATAAGCTGAAGGTGCATTTCTTTAAGCTTCTCGAGCGAGGCTTTTAGATTTTCTTCCGCCTGAACACGGTCTTTTTCCGCCATCGCTGTTTGAATCGACCGGACTACCACGTTGCTAATAATATGAAGCATTACATATTCTTCCTGAGAAATAGGGTGCTGCGAAAATAGCGCCAACACGCCAAGCGTTTCGCTGTTTGGAGGACGCAGCTGAAAACCTGCAAACGAGGCTAGTCCTGTCTCTTTTGCCCACTCATGATTATGAACACGTTCATCATGCGTAACATCATTGGTCAAAAACGATGCATATTCACCGGAGGCAATGCCTCCGATCTTGTAACATCCAAAAGGCACCCTGGAATGCACGCCGCCTTCAATATGTTTATAGCGGCCCGAGCTAGAGACAAGATGAAGGCATTTTCCCCGGTTGACACATTTATGAGGCCCTTCTATGACTGCAGCATGAGGGCATCCCAAACTGCACCTGTCCCCCAGACGCGTAAGCCAGATACGGGAAAAGTCAGCGTCAAAAATATCTACAATACTATCCGTAATCTTCTTGAGTTTTTCTTCCAGCGTACTGGAGTCCAGCAAAGCGATTTGCAGCTGATTAAACATATAGATGCGCTTCTCTGATTTTTTGCGTTCGCTGATATCCCGAAAAAACCAGATCCTTCCGCGGTAATTGCCTATAGAATCTATCAGAGGCGCTGAATATCTGTCAAAAAATCTGCCGTCTTTAAACTCTATCTCGTCTCTGCTTTTTTTATCCTTGTTAAGATAAAGGCGTTTTACCTCCGCAATAAAATTGTCCGGATACCTGAGCTGGCTTAAGACATGATTAATCACGCTCGCATCGTCTCTTAAATCCAAAAGATCTTTAGGGATTTTCCACAACAAGCTGAAATTTTTGTTGAATAAAACAATCTTCCCGTTATCATCCACCACCAAAATACCGTCGAGCATTGTTTCGGTCTGCCCTTCTAAAAGGGCTGTCTTCAATAAAAGCTCTTCCTCCTTCTTCTTGCGCTCGGTGATGTCCACGTTTATTTCCGCTACCAACCAGTCGCTCTTTTCGTCCTGAAAAGGAATCGTAGTAACCTGTATCGAGCGGCATCCTTCTTTTACTAAAATTTCTTCTGTAATTACCGGTTCCTTTGTTTTAAAAGCTTTGGCAACTCCGCAGTTCGGGCACGCTTTATCGCGGCTCATAAAATACTCGTAACATTTTTTTTCTTTTGGATCTCCATACACTTTCTGCCATTCAGGATCGATATAAACCATATTGTAATCTGAATCTATGATATCAAGGCCGGTCTTGGTGGCGCCAAGCACAAACTCCATCTGCTTGTTAAGCTTTGTTATCTCCGCCTGGGCGTTTTTGTATTTATTAATTTCTTCCTTCAGATCCGTATTAGACCTGGCCAACTCAAAGGTGCGCCTCTGCATCCGCACCTCTAGATCATCACGCGCGCTATCCACAGCATCTTCTATATCTTTGCGCTTGCTAATATCCATAACCGTAGTATAGCAAAGCGCTTTTTCACCTTTACCCCTGCTCATCCGTACGCTCTCTATATGAGCGTAAAAAGGCTGGTTTTTGCTATCTATTAATTTTACTTCGCATATCTGTTTGCTTTCGGAAATAAAGACCTGCTTTAAAAAAGCTTTAAAAACGTGCCTATTCTCGGACGTCACAAAAAATGCAAACCCGCCTTTAATCAAACATTTCACATCTGTATTAAAAAGCTTGCCTGCGCTAAGATTCGCCTCTAAGATAAGCCCGTTCTTATCAAGCGTAAGGTAACTGATGGGAGAAAAATCGTACAGCTCAAGATATTTATCCCGAGCGTTTTCGATTTTTGTCTGAAGAAGCCTAAGCGATTCATTCTGCGCCTTTAGCTCATTGACATCATTGATTTTCTTCTTGACCGGCGTTTTTACGGGACAGGTGCGCGGTTTCCTGGTATTCCCTAATTTAGATTTTTTTCTTTTCATTTTACTCTCGCATAAGCCAAGAGAAGGCCTCTTGGTATTTACAAATATGCATTATAAGACCGGGGAAAGTGATTATCAATAAAATTCTATCAGGCGTTTTTAATAAAGGTGCGCTTCAGGGAATCTTTTAGCCTGCCTGTCTTATTTTCCCTGACAATGACGCTTATAAGGATGCTGGGAAAAGCCAGAAAAAGCGACAGTATTTCCCTAAAAGTGCAAAACCTTGTCACGAAAATATTCTTCCAGAATATTTTCACATACCGAGAAGGGGTATAAAAAGAAAATTTTATTTTTTTGCCGATTTTTTTCAGCGCGGCGTGGCTATACGTATCGGAATACAGCTCTCCCTTTGCAGTAATATGATAGCCCGGCGAATTTTGCGCGAGCTCTCTTAAAGGCGAAAATTTTTCAATCCTCAATTTATTGCAGGTAATAGCGTCGATGCCTATCTCCTTGGCAAATTGCGAAATATAAAGCATCTCTTTTTCCGTCTCGCCGATATTGCCGTAGATAAAGTAGCCGCTGTAAAAAATAGGATATTTCCTGAGAACGCTGAAATACTTCCTTACCGTTTCCTGATTAAAGCCTTTATTAAGCTGCTCCAGTATCCAGTCATGGGGAGATTCTATTCCGACAAGCAGCATCTTAAATCCCGCTTTAACCATTTTATCCAAAAGCCTTGGATACCTGGCAATTTCAATACGCGCCTGGGCGATAAAACGCTTTTTAATTTTGCGCTCGATAATCAAATCGCAGATCTCTTCTCCTCTTTTAGGGTCCACAAAGAGATTTTCATCGCTAAAAAGCACCACGCTTGCCTTTAATCCCTGGATTTCATCAACCACAGAATTCACGCTGCGCGCAGCATAACTTCTTTTTTGCCCGAGAGGGTTCAAGCTGAACGTGCAGAATTTACAGTCATAGGGACAGCCCCTCGCGCTCAATACCGAATCAAAGATTATATCCGCCGCTTTTACGCCGTTTACTAAAAATAAATATTCATTACGCCGCAGGGCCCGATCAGGCACAGAAAGACTGTCTATATCCGGTAAGGGCCGGTTTGGATTATGCATTATCCCGTCGCCTTCCCGGTAAGAAATACCAAGAATATTTTTGAGCGCCACATCATTGAATATCTCTTTTATCGTTTCTTCGCCTTCACCTCTGGCTATGATATCTATTCCGGGGCACGCCTTGAAAAGCTCTTCCACCTTTTCAGTAGCCTTATAGCCGCCTATCACTAAAGGTATGTTGTCAGGCATGCGGTTAAGCAAACTGCAGATTTCCTCAAACTGCCGGTCCCAGCCGATAGTAACGCAGATAATGTCAACTGAGCTGGATATGAACTCCAGGAGCTTGTCCGTATCGGAAAAATCTTTCTCATACCGTAAATCCAAAAGAGTGATCTTATCAACCAGACCTTTGGCGCTCGTCGCCACATATTCAAGGCCAACGGACGGGAAAAGCATCATCGTATTGGTGGCGTTTCGTTCAATATACGGATTAAGAAATAAAGCGTGTTTATATTTAATGAGAGCCTCGTTTGCCAAGGGAAACTTTTCGCTATTTACAAACATGCATTATAAGGCTAGGCAAAGCGGTTATCAAGGAAATTCAGATCGGTAGATGGGAATGCGCAGGGTAAGAAGTTTACAAAGTGACATTGTCAGAATGTAAACTTTTAGGCGGTTTTTGACTTAGCCTCTAGTTCTGCTATCTTTTTTTTCAGCTCTATCATCTTGAGCTCTCTGTCTATAACGATTTTTTGAAACACTTCAAGATCATGGATCTTTGCGTTAAGTTCTTTTTCCGCTTGTTTTATCTGGGTTATGTCTTTGGCTATATGAACAGAGCCTAGGAAATCGCCATTTTTTCCAAAAATCGGAGAAGTGGTTACTAGAAGAGGTATTCCCATGTTCTGGTCTTCCACGATTTCCGTGTGAGTCTTTTTATCATCTAAGGTCTTCTGATGCGGGCATCCCGGCCATGGCTTATCGCTTTTATGCAATATTTCAAAACATCTCTTGCCGCAAACATCTTCTCGTTTCATCTTTATTGCATCCAAGAACGAATTATTAGCCCGCGTTATTACGCTGTCCTTATCAAGAATAAATATGAAATCGCTTATAGTGTCAAATGTAGTGATCCATTCTTCCGCAGCTTTCTTTAGCTCATCCTCTATGCGTCTTTGGCGTTTTTCCGTACTGAATACTAATCTTGCATTAAACCAAAAGATAAAGGAAAAAACTGTCGCGTTTAAAATTGCTACCAGCGAAACGCCTGTCTCATTAGAAATAATGCCTGACCTCTCGCCTGCTAACTTCACCCAGCCAAAAAAGACAGGCAGAATTAATGCTGTCGGCAAAAGCCGACGTAATGATGCCCCGGCTAAACAGTCAGCGTAAAGCAGCTTTGTAAAGCCTTTGTCTCCGCTGGCATACATCATGCCTATAGACAGCAGAAAAAACAGGCAGGATGTATGTAGCGCCATTGCCGTAAAACCATGGCCGAAAAAAATCAAAGCCTTGACTCCAAAAATATATCCAACAAGCGCCTGATAAGCCAGAAATGCAACTATCGCCGCAAGTATCTGCGCAGTATAAATACCGCGCTTCTTTTTTTTCAATATAAAAAATAAGGCGGCGTTAAGAATAAAAAAAGCGATTGCGGTTGAAACAGCCATCCTGCCCAGATTTGTAGTAAAAATAGCTCCGGCCGGCTCTTTGAAAAAAAGCTGGTCAATGCCTAAGTCTATTCGTAATATATATTCGAAGAATGTTAATATTCCTATGCCGCCTGCGGCCAGTGAAGAGATTGATGCCGCCCATTGGAACATACTTTCTCTACGATTTGCCAGTATGACCAATAACGAAACGCCTGTCAGCAAAAACGCTATCGCTGTATTGAATTTCATTGTGACCATTCCGGGTAAAACGCTCTTAAGAACTCCTATGTTAAAAAACCAGCCCAGAATAACCAGGAAGCCGCCAATAATAGCCAGAAGAGCAACCGCAACTGAAAATGCTCTTGAAATCCTTTCTCGCGCTTCTTTCATTTCATCCTCCTTATAATATTCCCTTCATTTCAAAATAAAAATACAAACTCCCCTAAAGATCTTTAAGGTGGACATTTGCGGGAGATTTTTCAATCTGGCTGCTGAAATCAGCAAGTGACTTTTTTAATTTTTCAAGATCTTCTGTTTCCGCAACAGGGATATCCTCTGTACCCGTATGTTCTAGCCTATCGAGCACATATTTTATCGTCAAAGAATCAGTATCCCGCGCAGGCTGAAACGCTCCTCCTATATCTCCGTCTTCTTTGGTGGAAGAAACTATTCCGGCTTCGCTCAGATCATAGACTATTTGGCGGACAAGCCTTATGGGAATTTCTAAAACATGCGATATCTGCATCGCCGTCATCGGGCGATTCCCCTGTTTGAAATTTTTTACAAGCAGATGGGCTATCCGTAATGATAAAAGTTTCTTAAAAGAATAGCTGGCAGACATGCTCTCTTGTTCAAATTCATAAGTATCCACGTTTTGATGCGCAAACGAGATCTCGGCTCCGAATAAAACAATCCTCCAGCTCAGCTGCAGCCATACAAGGAACAACGGTATAGCCGCAAAACTTCCGTATATAGCGTTATATTCCCCTACTCCCACCTGAAAATATACATAGACCGATTGCACGACTTGATAAACAGTGCCGCTTACGACTCCGGCAAGAAGCCCGGAGCTAAAGTTCACTTTTGTATTTGGCATAAAGATATAGGTAAAAGTAAAAACGACCCACATCACAACATATGGCAGAAATTGGAGAGAAAACAGGACCACGCCGCTCACCGGCCCCAGGAAAGAAAGCTTTGCTATAAGCATCTTTGCCTGCGTTCCTATGAACACCGTTGTGCCACTGGCAACTATCAAAAGAACAGGACAAATGAACATAATGGATAAATAATCGCTGAAACGCCTTCCAAGGCTGCGCATCTTTTTTATGCCCCAGATATCGTTAAAGGATGTTTCTATATTTCCCAGCACCTTTATAACGGTCCAAAGAAGAATCGCAACGCCGATACCTGCCACCAGACCACCCTTTGTATTCTCAAGAAGCGCGTGAGAGAAGCTGATTATATTATTCACGACCTCTTCTTGTCCAGGAAGCCTCTCAACTATAAGCTTCTCTAGCAGTTTTTCCAGTCCAAAGCCTTTGGCTATACCAAATGCGACTGCAAGAACAGGCACTATTGACAGCAGGCTGTAATAGGTAAGCGCGGAAGCGCGAAGATTGCATTTATTCTGGTCAAAGTTCCTGACCGCCAGAAGCACTATCCGAAGCTGATTTATCAGAAAAAATTTGCGCTTGGACAACTTTGAAGAACGTATCCTCCAAATATCCCTTTTTAAAAAACTGAGGACCTTTGATATCATTATATCCTCCTTTAATTGTAGCAGTCTCATTACTGTCATTTCTCTAAAGAGTCCTTTAGCCAAACATATAAAAGATTTCCTTTAATTATATCACTTTTATGATTACTTACATAGTAATTATAACTTGACTGTCAAGCCAACCGCGCCTGATCATCCATTTTACAATTTCCAAAACCGGCACAACCGTAATAGATAAAGCTACAACAATGATCCAGTCAAACAAAGGAAGACTGAATGTCCCAAACGGCTTATGCAAGAATGGGAGATAAATAATTAAAACTAAAAGAACCAGCTCCCATACGACTGCCATATTAAGCCATTTATTAGCAAAAGGTTTTTGAATTACAGATTGCCTGTCTGACCGGTAACTATACGCTTTAAAAAATTGGATAAGGACTAAAGAAACAAATGTCATTGTCATTGCTTCTTTTAATGCCATGCCAGACTTCAAAGCCCATGAAAATATTCCTATATTGACTATCGTAGACCACAACCCTCCGGTTAACATCAATATAACTACAGAACGAGAAAATATGCCTGAACGCTGATGACGCGGTTTGCGCCGCATTAAGTCCGGTTCAGGCGGATCTACTGCCAACGCCAAAGCAGGAAGGCCGTCGGTAGCCAAATTAACATATAAAATCTGCACAGCAGTTAAAGGGATGGGCATCCCTAACAATGATGCCCCTGCCATTAAACCAATCTCGCCGATATTAGAAGAAATAAGATACATAAGATATTTTTTGATATTCCCAAAAACGTGGCGACCTTCCTCAACAGCAGCAACTATAGAAGCAAAATTATCATCGGTCAGCGTCATGGCCGCAACCTCTTTGGTTACATCCGTACCGGTAATACCCATGGCAATTCCAACATCGGCCTTTTTTAAGGCAGGAGCGTCATTAACGCCGTCGCCAGTCATAGCCACAACATGGCCTCGTTTCTGAAATGCTGAAATCACGCGCAATTTATGCGCCGGAGAAACGCGGGCATAGACGTCAATATCTTCTATGTCCCGTTCCAAATCTTTGTCCTCTATCTTATCTAATTCAATACCAGTAATAACACGGCCTTTCTGTAAAATCCCCAATTCGCGGGCAATGGCTTCGGCTGTCAACGGATGATCGCCGGTTATCATAACCGGTTTAATGCCAGATTCCCGACAATTCTGCACTGCAACTTTTGCTTCCGGACGAGGAGGGTCGATCATTCCGACAAGGCCAAGAAAAATCATATCTTTGTCTGCATCCTCTATCCGCGTATCTGGTTTATAAGCTATAGCTAATACGCGCAGAGCATCTTTTGCCATTTGGCCGGAAACATCTAAAAACTCACTGCGCAAAATATCGTTTAAGCGCTCAGCCCTGCCTTCTTTCTGATATAGAATGCATCGATTAAGAATAACTTCGTCCGCGCCTTTAGAATAAGAGACTTGCCCGCCGCTTTCAGCGCATAACGTAGTCATACGTTTACTTTCAGAGCTAAAAGGAATTTCATTTATACGCGGATTCTCTTTTTCTAAAAACGCTTTATCAAGTCCTGCCTTGGCCGCAGCAACAACCAACGCGCCTTCAGTAGGATCGCCTTTAATTTCCCAGCGGCCATCTTCTATAATCAAACGTGCGTCTGATGCAAGCGTTGCAGCCCGCAATAAAGATATTGAATCCCAAGAGGGCTTGACCTGTTTTCCGTTTAACGAAAAACCGCCTGCAGGATTATACCCTGAACCGTCCACATCATAAATTTGCCCGGACACAAATATCTTGCGGATAGTCATCTCGTCTTTTGTCAGCGTTCCGGTTTTATCGGAACAGATTACCGAGGTACAGCCAAGCGTTTCTACTATCGGCAGGCGACGGATAAGCGCATGGCGCTTTACCATCCGTTGAACGCCTATTGCCAGTGAAATTGTAACAACTGCCGGCAACGCTTCAGGAACAACTGCCACCGCAAGCGCAATACCGAAAATAATCATTTCTAAAAACGGCTGTCCGCGAAAAACACCTAAAACAACAATAATCGCCACAATAACTCCTGCTGCTTTGGCAAGATTTTTCCCTACGTGATCAAGGTTCTTTTGTAGTGGCGTTTTGGCTGTTTTAACTTCCTGAAGCATTCCGGTTATCTTACCAAATTCCGTATTCATACCTATAGTAGTTACTACGGCACGGCCACGGCCATAACTAACCACCGTGCCGGAATAAACCATATTATTGCGGTCTCCCAGACCAATTTCATCCGCCATAAGAACGTCTGTTTTTTTCTCAACAGCAACAGATTCTCCTGTCAACGCCGCTTCTTCAACCTGGAGGTTAAAAGACTGCGCCACCCGGGCATCGGCAGGGATTTTATCTCCTGCCTTTAACAAAATTATGTCTCCAGGAACAAGTTCCCGCGCCGGAATCTTTTTTTCTTGTCCGTTTCGCACCACATTGGCAGTAGGGGCAGCCATACGGCGCAAGGCTTCAATAGCGCGCTCTGCGCGATACTCCTGAATAAAACTAAGAATAACCGCAAATAATACAATAACCGCTATTGCTATAGATTCCACCGCATGCCCCAAGAAAGCCGAAAGCAGTGTCGCGATCAATAAAATCTGTATCAAGATATTTTTAAATTGCGAAAAAAATAACGCCCATGGGGAAACTCTAGCGGAAGCCTTTAATTCGTTAGGGCCGAATTCCGAGAACCTTTTCTGGACTTCCGTTTCATCTAGGCCAACGCATATATCGGTCTTTAGGATTTCAGAGACATTTTTGGGCGATAATCGATAAAACTCATTTGATGCCATAATACAACTCCTGTTATATTTTCTGTTTTTGAGTGCTGTTGATTTTCAAATCTTGGCTTTTGCCTTTTTCATTTTTATTTTTTTTGCGATCAAGTATACAACTACTGTTGCAATGGCGGCAAAAATGAACGCGATAATTAAGTAACCAATACCTATCGGAACAAGCGCATCATAAACAGATACCTCAAATAATTTCTCCCATTTAAAACTCTTTATTAACCCATTCCAGCCATTATAAACTTCGTTATAATTCAGCCCCGTTACTGCCGAACCGATTTTAGTAGCCAACAAAAGCGCTATGAGGCCAACCCATGTATTAAAAAGTATGCTTCCTAAAAGAGCGCTGGCACGATTTACCCGAAAAAGAAACGCAAGCAACAACGCAACAACAGGGCCAATTCCAGGCATCACTCCGGTAAATACGCCAAGCCCAAAACCAAGAGCAATCTTCAATGAGTTGTCGTTAATCCTGAAAAGCTTGAGATATACTAATTTTGCCAGCCGTTTTATTTTATTTAGTAACGATTTTCTTTGCATATTGCTTCAACCTGCCTGAGCTTGCGTTTAAGCACATGTTTGCGTCAATGACTTGCTGAATAAATCTTTCCTGTTCTTGCGATATCATCTTTAAAACCTTTGTTTTATTTTTATGGTTAATCGTGGTTCCTGAAGGAATAAACCGTCTTTCAGGAACAGTTACTCCCTCTACTACCGCGAGATGTCCGACAAACACTTTATCCGCTAACACAGCTTTAAAGATCACCGAACCAAAACCAATAAAACACTCCTGCCCAATTATGCAAGGGCCATGCACTATACAGCCGTGAGACAGGCTTGATCCTTTATCTATGCGGACAGATGACCCTCCCAAGGCGTGAATAACAACCCTGTCCTGTATATTACAGTTATCGTTGATTAAAATAGCTGTGTTGGGCTCATCTGCTCTAATAACAGCGCCAGGCGCGACAAATACATTTTTGCCAATTCTGACCTTCCCAATCAATATAGCTGTAGGGTCGATGTAACTGCTTTTATCAATCTGCGGATAATCGTTATTTGAATTCGATCTCAACATACAGATTCACCCCTTTTTTTTGGAGTTATTTTGCAAGTATATAAATTATACTCTTGACTTTTCCATTTGTAAAATAGATAATAAATATATAATCAATCTATAAAATCTATGCATGATACCCTTTAATTATCACCACTTATACTATTTCTATACTATAGCAAATCTCGGTTCAATTTCAAAAGCTTGCGATAAGCTGCACTTGTGCCAGCCTACCCTAAGCGCTCAGCTAAAACAATTTGAGAACTATCTAAAAATTAAGCTCTTTGAAAGAGAGAATAAGAGACTAATTCTCACTGAAGAAGGGCGCCGTGTATTGTTTTACGCTACGGAAATATTCGACGTTGGCGATGAAATGATTGACAGCTTAAGAGATGTTTCGCAAAAGGGCAAGATGAAAATTCAGATTGGCATCTCTCATCACGTCCCAAGATCAGTCGTTGATGCACTTCTTATGTTTCTGCTTAACATAGAGCCCGGAGTTTACATATCGCTCCACGAAGATAATGCGGAATTATTGAGCGAAGGGCTAAAAACTCACCAATTAGATCTGGCTCTATCTGACTCGATTGCACAAACATACGCTGAAGAAGATATAGAATGCCAACTTATAGCAAAAATTCCAGTTGTTTTTTGCGCTCATTCCTCTATTGCCAAAAAATACAAGAAAATACCGGACGATCTAAACGGCGCACCGGTTATATTACCTACAGCACATAGCCAAGTTTATATGGCTATCCAAGATTACTTTGTAACGCACAAAATAAAGCCAAAAATTGTCGGAGAGATTCAAGAACTGGAAACCATCCGCAGGCTGGTTCTTTCGGGGGTAGGAGTTGCTCCTCTCAACAAATTCACTGTACTGCAAGCGCCCGGCAAAGAATCTCTTGTAATCTTAGATAGAGCAGGAAAATATAGCATTTTTGACAAGGTCTATCTGTTGACAAAAACGCGCAAGAAGAAACATCCTCTTGTCCCGAAAATCATCAACCAATTCCATATCTCAGCTTAAACATTCCCTGTAAACAGGTAAATAAAAAGGCTATTGACCGTATCTGACCAATAGCCCCTAAAGTCTCCGATTATCCTAGGAAAATAATACTCCTAAAGTGCCTTCTTATATGACCTGTCCCCTTTTGACACGTCCCTATTTTGCTAGTTAATAACTGCTTTAAAATAATCCCACCACATTACCATTCTCATCTAAATCAATATGTGTTCCTGCCGGTTCCGAAGGCAGCCCGGGCATCGTACGCATCTGGCCGCATAAAGGATATAAAAACCCTGCCCCCGCCGCCACCCGTATATCGCGAATGGGAATAGTGAATCCTGCGGGCCTTCCTTTCAATTCCGGATCATGAGAAAGAGACAGATGTGTCTTTGCCATGCAAATAGGAAATTTATCATAGCCCAGTTTAGTATAAAGCTCTATCTTCTTCACTGCCTCAGGCGAATATTCAACCTTAGCCGCGCCGTAAACACTCGTTGCTATCTTTTCAATTTTTTGCGCGATAGGCTCATCCAGCGAATATAAAAATTTAAAATGAGAAGGCTTATTCGCGGCCTTCACTACTGCCTGAGCCAAATCCATGCCGCCTTTTCCGCCTTTTAGCCACACATCGCTTACTACCGCGTCATCAGCTCCTGCGGCTAAAGCCTTTTTTCGCACAGCTTCTATTTCTTTATCAGTATCAGTGGTAAATTTATTTATCGCCACGACAACGGGTAACCCGAATAACCGTATATTCTCAATATGCTTCTCCAGGTTTACAGCGCCTTGCTCAATCGCGTCGATATTTTCCTTCAATAAATCTGCGCTCAAAGGCTTTCCCGCCACTACTTTGAAACGTCCGCTATGCATCTTCAGCGCGCGGATAGAGCATACAATTACCACAGCGTTTGGCACTAACCCGCCGATACGGCATTTAATATTAAACATTTTCTCAGCGCCGCAATCAGCTCCAAAGCCGCTTTCTGTAACCACATACTCGCTCAGCTTAAGCGCGATCCTGTCGGAAATTATAGAGTTATTTCCATGGGCAATATTAGCAAACGGCCCGGCATGCACAAAACAAGGAGTATGTTCAGTTGTCTGCATCAATGTAGGCTTTATCGCGTCTTTTAAAAGCACTGCCATTGCCCCTGCTACTTTTAAATCCTCGGTAGTAACCGGCTTTCCATCATGGGTAAAGGCTACTACAATCCTGCCTAAACGCTTACGTAAATCTTTGAGATCGCTGGCAAGAGCCAGAATCGCCATGACCTCCGACGCTACTGTAATATCAAAACCTGTTTCGCGCGGGATACCGTCTTCCTTAGACCCCTGACCTATAGTAATGTTACGCAAAGACCTGTCGCTGACATCTACAACCCTTCGCCAAAGTATTGCCGAAGGATCAATATTTAATTTATTGCCTCTATACAGCGAATTATCTAGGAATGCCGCGCAGAGATTATGCGCCAGGCCGACCGCGTGCACATCGCCGGTCAAATGCAAGTTGAAATCCTCCATCGGCACAACCTGAGAATACCCTCCTCCTGCAGCGCCCCCTTTTATGCCAAACACAGGCCCAAGCGACGGCTGCCGTATACAGGTAGAAACCTTTTTCCCTAACCTGGCTAATCCCAGCGACAAACCTATTGTAGTAACAGTCTTACCTTCCCCGAGCGGCGTAGGCGTAATAGCAGTAACATCTATATATTTACCATCGGGATTATTCTTTATCCGCTTTGAAATAGAAAGCTCTATCTTTGCCTTATACTTGCCATGAAGTTCTAATTCATCCTCGCGAATACCTATTTTTTTAGCGATTCCCATGATAGGCTTTAATTTTACTTCTCGGGCGATTTCAATATCAGTCTTCATGTTGATCCTTTCTATTTATTTAACACAAGTTGAGCTCTTTTTATATCCTGCAGGCTTGCCGGAGGGGTATTACGCAATGGATATTTGAGCTTCATACATTCCCATTTATGTTTACCCAGGGTATGATACGGAAGAAACTCAAATTTTTCACAATAGGTCAGCCCGGCAAGAATTTTCTTTAACGCCTGCATATCTTTTTTTGAATCATTCAATTTTGGCACAAGAACATACCTTAACCAATAAGGCTTTTTCTCTGATTCCAGGATGTTTAAAAAATCTATCACCTCGCCTAAGGGCCTTGACGTTATCTTTTTATGCAACGTTTCATGGCCAGCCTTTATATCCAGGATAAAAAGATCTGTAAGCGAAATAAGCTTCTGCAATAACTTCTTATCATGATTATTATAAAAAGCGCTTGTATCCACCACAGTATGAATATTATTCATCTTGCAGAGCCTGAATAGCTCTACAAGAAACTCCATCTGTAAAAGCGGCTCTCCTCCTGAAATCGTAATACCTCCGTTGGATGCTTTTATATACGGCATACAGCGTTTTACTTTTTTAAGCACTTCTTCTGCGCTCATATCAAAGCCAGCTTTTAAATTCCAGGTATCCGGATTCTGGCAATATAAACAGCTGGCGACGCATCCCTGCATAAATACAAGAAAACGTATCCCAGGTCCATCCTGTGTCGCAAAGCTTTCTATTGAATGGATCCTTCCAACACGAGGCTTACTCTTACATGATTTCATGAAATGTCCTTGCCAAGACCTCTTTCTGCTGCTCAGGCGATAATTTATTAAAATGAACCGCATATCCCGATACGCGAATAGTAAGCTGCGGATATTTGTGCGGATGTCTCATCGCGTCTTTAAGCGTTTTCTTATCAATCACATTGGCATTAAGATGTTGCGCTCCTTTGATAAAATAACCTTCGAGCAAACCTACTAAATTGGATACTTGTTCCTCTTTGGTCTTTCCTAATGTATCCGGCACAGTAGTAAACGTATTTGATATGCCGTCCCTACATTCAGAGTAAGGGATGCTTGCAACTGAATTTAAAGATGCTACAACCCCATTCTTATCCCTGCCATGCATTGGGTTTGCCCCAGGCGCAAAAGGTTCGCCTTTTTTTCTTCCATCCGGAGTCGCCCCTGTTTTTTTACCATACATTACATTCGAAGTAATAGTAAGGATAGAAACTGCCGGAAGAGAATCTCTGTAAAACTTATGTTTTTTAATCTCCGAGAGAAATGTAGTTACAAGGTCAACAGCCCTGCCATCGACCCTGTCATCATCGTTTCCAAAGGTATAAAAATCGCCCGTGATTTTAAAATCTGTCGTAAGGCCTTTATTATTGCGTACGAGCCTGACCTTAGCGTAACGAATAGCACTTAAAGAATCAGCTACAACAGAAAGGCCCGCAATACCAAATGCCATATAACGCGTTAGTTCTGTATTAAGCAAAGCCATTTGAGATCTTTCGTAATAGTACATATCATGCACAGAATGAATAATATTAAGAGCCTCGACATATGTCCTGACTGTCCAACGCAATACCTGCATAAATCTTTGCCTTACCTCATCATGGTCCAATATATCAGAACTTACAGGCGGTATACCCGGGACAACTTTTTCTCCCGTGATCTCGTCTCTGCCCTCATTTAACGCGTAAAGCAATACCTTCGCAAGATTACACCTGGCTCCAAAATACTGCATCTCGCTTCCGTTTTTTAACAAGGATACACAACATGAAATACTGTAGTCATCTCCTCCGATTAGCCTCATCAGATCATCATTCTCATACTGAATAGAACTCGTGGCGATGGAAACCTTGGCGCAGAATCTCTTAAAATTATCAGGAAGCCTGGAAGACCACAAAATCGTAAGATTAGGCTCAGGCGAAGGCCCAAGATTGAATAAAGTCTGCAAAAACCTGTAAGATGTCTTTGTAACCTTGTGCCGCCCGTCTATACCGACCCCTGCGATACTCTCTGTTATCCATATTGGATCACCGGCAAATATTTCAGAATATGATTTTGGCCTTAAGTGGCGCACCATGCGCAATTTTATCACAAAATCATCTATTAATTCCTGCGCCCTCTCTTCCGTCAATATCCCAAGCTTAAGGTCTCTTTCAATATATACATCAAAAAAATTACTCACGCTTCCTAAACTCATAGCAGCGCCGTCCTGCTCTTTTATAGCGGCAAGATAAGCAAGATAAACCCATTGAATAGCCTCTTTTGCATTTTCTGCCGGCCTATTTAAATCACAGCTATAGGATTTGCCTAATTCTATGATATCCTCTAAAGCGCCTATTTGATCCGCTATCTCCTCTCTTAACCGTATCGCCTCCTGAGAAGAATAGTCCTCAAACAACTCTTTATCGTGTTTTTTTGCTTTAATAAGCTTCTCAATGCCATACAGGGCTACCCTTCTATAATCACCTATGATTCTTCCTCTTGAATAATTATCCGGCAAACCTGTAATAAGCCCTGTGCCTCGGGCCCTTAATATATCTGTGGTATAAGAATCGAACACAGCGTCATTATGCGTCTTTCGATATTTTAAATATATCTCTTTTATCTTATTATCTAACTCATACCCATAATCCTCGCAAGCTTTCTCCACTATACGTATCCCACCCAACGGCTTTATTGCCCTTTTAAGCGGCTTGTCAGTCTGCAGCCCCTTAATGATCTCGAGCTTCTTGTCTATATAACCAGGCTTGTGACTTGTAATTGTTGATACTGTTGATACATCAATGTCATACACGCCGCCATTTTCATGCTCTTTCTCAAAAAGCTTAAGACACTTCTGCCATAGTTTCTTAGTCCTTAGCGTAGGCCCGCATAAAAATGATTCATCGCCATCATACGGCTTATAATTTCTATTGATAAAATCCCTCATGTCTATTGTTTTATCCCATCGTCCTCTTGTAAACATGTCATCATCTCCTTTTAAAAAGACAAACGCCTGGATTCTTAAAACCCAGGCGTTCGATTTTGCTTATTCGCGCTCCCGCATGGTTTCCCATGTCTACCGCCAGTCGCGCTTTTAAACTAAATTGTAGCTATATTTTACTAGAAATTACAAAACTGTCAACAAAAAAATAAAACTAAGGTCTCTCTCTTGTATCATGGGGGGGGGACCTCTCTGATTTTATTAGCCTAATTATACGCGCAATACCTTGATACATCAAGAATATTCTGGTCTTAGAGAGGCGATTCCTTAGCTAAAATGCTTTAGTTTAAAGTCAAAAATGCTACGTTCAAAACAAGCGCAAAACTTACCCAGGCGATATAAGGGATAAGTAACGCGGCAGCGGACTTAGAGATAGCAAAGAAATTTTTTATCATCCAGAGTATTGCAAGCCATAAAAGCACTATTACTACTAAGCCTCCTAGTATTGATCGACAGCCAAAGAAAACAATGGACCAGAGGCTATTGAGAGTTAATTGTAAGAAAAATATACTCAAGGCCATCTTTACGCCAGGGGTATGTAGTCCCTTTCGCCACAGAAGAAATGCAGCGATACCCATCAAGGTAAACAAACTGATCCACGCAGGCGCAAAAACCCAGTTTGGTGGAGTAAAGGTTGGTTTATTGATAAACGCGTACCAAGTAGGAATTGAGCGGGTCGTGAAAAAAGATCCGACAATACCTGCGCACTGACAAATTAATATACTTATGGCCAGTTTTAACATAAAAAATTGGGTCCCACTTGTATTAGCCGAGGAAAAACCTCTCTTTGTCCTGGCATGTGGCCAAATCATCAATTAAAAAACAATAACTTATAACCCGCTTGTCCTACAACTTTGTCCTATAATGTCCTATATTTTTGACACGGTTGATGATAAAACATAATAAGCTCACTTTTAGAAGAGTGCCAATATCCGGTTCATATTCTCTTTTGCATTGTGCTAATATCAATTTTTTCCGTAGGAATAATACTATGATAATACCACGAGCTAGTAACCATATCATACCATAAACTCCAATTTAAGTCTGGCGTCAAAACTCTTTGTACATTATCAATTCCCATAACAGTTACTTCCCAACCAGCTCCAGGAGTAATAGAAATCCGATTGCCAACAGGCCTATATATCAAACCATCATAAACTACGCCAGACCAATCTGCTGGATTAAGGCCAATATCCGTATAACGATAATCGCCAAAACTTCTAGGCCAAGACCCATTACTATTATAAAAATTTTGAATAAGCGCGATCATATTCTCGCTTATTTCAGATGTTGTAGATCCAAGAGGCGTACTTACTATCAAAAATGATCCATCACTAGGTTTATAAACATACTTATTACCTGCCGGGCCCTGATAGGTTAACGAGCTTATTTTAATCCAGCCGGAGATGATTCCGTTCTGCAATACTGTATCAAAAAAAATATTATTTGCATCGCTAACAGCATTATTTGCTGAATCAAGCGTTTCAGGATAATATGGAGTGCGCCCAGCTGCTATATTTGAAACGTATAAAGTATGAATCCCTGCGCGCACTCCGCCAACTACGCCGTTTTCTGCCACAGCTTTAGCTTCATTCTGCAAATTAATATATTTAGGCATAACTGTAGTGGCCAGGATTCCGGCTATTACAATAACCATTACTAATTCGATAAGCGTAAAACCTTTTTTAATCATACTGTCCGTTCATGCATAAACAAACGCCATAGCGAAATCACAACCCCTATTATGCGACAATTATAAAGCGTTATATATAGTGCTTTAAACTTAATTGTACTTAATCCTATGCCCTATTCAATCAAAATCTTTGCTATCTCCTGCTCTCCTATAGAGTCAAGATTATCCAGAATCTTTTTCTGCCATTTCTGAAGCATAGAGTTAAATATAGCTTTTACTATTCGTACTTCTCCCTTATTAAAAAGGGCTTTGAGAATTTCTATGGCCGTATTTTTATCTTTTAAAGCTTTATCCTCTTTCAATCTCCTACTAAAAATTATCAACTTGTGTAAGGCAAAATTTGCAGGATGAGGCACATTAATGTAGAAATCTTCTACTTTTACGCGAATAACATTATCTGTCAAGAAACTCAAAAATCTTAAAGGCGTAGCATTCATCCCTAATTGCGGAAGTCTATATGGTTTTTCACTTCCTCTGCCTTTTTCCGGAACTAAAAATTCCAATATAAGATCAGGATGATCCAGTTTTATATAACCTTTACTGCCTTTAAACTCTATTACAAAACCAAGATCTTTTAGTAATTTCGGTATATCCACTTCTTTTTTGATTCTTGCGGGAATCGGCACAAGAAAATCTATATCTCTTGTCCTAATAGTAGCTATATCTATATATGAAATATTTTCAAAATAGTCTTTATAAAAATAAAGGCACCAGCTACCTATTAAAATAAGGCCATCCAGAATATCAACTTTATTAAAACGCCTTAAGACCTCAAGACATAATTTATATTGATTCTTTTCCACGGAGAGTCCCTTTTAAAAACTTGACCTGCTTTTTAACCTGTGATAGTAATTTTCTATACTTAGCCCTTAAGACTTTTGCTTCCTGATATTTATTTTTTTCAGCTTCTGAAATCTTTCCTTTATAGACATATTTCACCTTTTTTCCAACTCGCTGCGCTAAATAACAATAGTTATGCCCTCTTATCTTTTTTTCAGCAATACAACCTTTGGGCAATTCATCCAACGCTCTTTCGTATTCTTTTTTCATACGCAAGGAATTTTCAAGCTCTTCTTTCAATACGCCTTTTATCACACCCATTTTAACTCCTCCTGTTACCTAACATACTACTAAATAGTATGCCTTGTTAGGTAACAAATGTCAAGAAATACGTTAACCAACTAAAATGCTATCTATAAAATCTGTTGGTTAATTGCTAGAATTTATAAGGACATCTACAGATAAAAAATCCCCGACAGGTTTCCCCGTAAGGGATTTATACTCAGAGAGGTTAGCATCCCTTCACCGTTCCTTTAAGGGATTTGAACTATTTACTACATATGCCCTAAAAAAGCGTCTGAGATTTTAAAACATCTTCTACGATTGTCCGCGCAACTTTTCCAGAAGGATTTTCTCCACCGGTAATATTACATGCGAACACATAGGTTGTACCTTTACTCTCAAGAAAACCAACAAACCATCCTAATTGTCCATTACTATTGGTACCTGAACCAGTCTTGCCACAAAGCCTTCCCTTTTCTGTCCTGGCCGCTTCCATAACGTCTCGCAATATGGCAACATTCTTTTCAACAAACGGTAATTTTCCATCAAGGAGTTTATTCAATAGTGCAACCTGCTCATCTGCACTAATCATGATTGAAGTGCTTCCTGATCTAGGGAGCCAGAAAATATCTATCCCAGCTGAAATATCCTTAGTTCCGTAATCTATCTCTTTCACGTATTTGTTCATCCGCTCTGCGCCAATCTGACGCGCCAAAATCTGATACGCAGGTACAGCCGATACGCGGAATGCCTCGCGAAGAGTCAAATCCTTATTCCACCCATCTATATCGCGATGAACACCGTCCCATTTATACCATGGATCATCTGGCCCTTTAATTAAACCAAGCTCCAGGCCGATAAGAGTGTTATAAATCTTAAAAGTAGAACATGGAGATAATCGACGAGCGCTCAGCGCAGGATCAACATTAATAACTTTACCTGAAGATCTATTATAAATTACAAGCGCAATGTTATAGTTCTTTAACAAGGCCTTGTCTATTTCTTGAGCATTGGAAAACGCGGGTATAAGAAAAAAACATAAGAAGAATATAAATTGTTTCATAAGCAACTGACCCTACCCCTCCGTTAAGGGGTTTGAATTCTTTAATCGATCATTTTTCTGCAATAACAAGCATTTCAAAATCCTCTGTCGTCAGTTTATCTTTCCTTGAATAAGCTCCAAGCTTAGCTCCAAAAATCTCTATCTTCTTATATCCAAGCGAATGGAGCAGCCAGGTGATTTCGCTGGGGACATAATATCGCTCATTGCATTCCAATATTTTTTTATTCCCCGCGTCATCTTCAAATTCAACGCGATTATGATCGCGGAAAGCCATCAAATCGAAGGATATGCTTTTACAAACCGAACCCCCTTCTTTACCCGTCGACTCATAAAATTCCTTTACCGAATGGAACAGCGGAAACAATCCATTCAATGTGGTGAATATAAACTTCCCGTTATTTTTCAATGACTTGGTTGCATTCTTGAGTATTTCAAAATTCATTTCATCTGTTTCCATCAAAGAAAAACCGCCCTCACAGAGCATGATCGCCAGATCGAAATCGCCTTTGAAAGGAAGGTTTCTTGCGTCATGCTTCTCGAAATCAATCTTCACTCCTTGCTCTTTTGCTTTTTCTCTCGCCCTCTTAAGCTGTGACTCGGATAGATCAATGCCGATTACCTGATACCCTCTTTTCGCCAACTCGATGGAATGACGGCCAGTACCGCAACCGATGTCAATAATCTTCAAGGATTTATCCCGCCTTATTTCCTGTTCAATAAAATCGCATTCGCCCACTGTTCCATGGACGTAAACTTCCTCATCGTATTTGTGGGCATAATTTTCAAATAATGACTCGTACCATTGTTTCATTATAGTTTCTCCTTTTGAACAATATTATACCACACCAGAAACTCGCCCAAAAGACCATATTAAACTTTGCAGTCGCATTTTTTGTTTCTTAAGATTTTCTCTTGTTGCTTACGAGAGTCTATCAATACAAATTGTTTATTAACGCCCGTAGCAAACTTTTGATTAAGCCCGCTGTTGTGATTATACCCCCTGTTCGTCATCTCATTGATGAGCATATTGTGCCTTGAATACAAGGCTGCCAACTTGCCCTTCCAGCGCAGAGTTTCAGGATGCCTGGAGTATCCTTTTTTGTTCTTTGTTAGGACAGACCATATTGCATGGAGCTCCCTGTGTTCGCCTAACAAGTGATTACGGCATAGTTTTTTTGGAGCAATATCCCAAATTCTCATTTTCTTATTATACGAAAAATAAAAACCTGCTGCAACATATTCCATTGCAGCAGGTTCAAAGAATAAAATTTCCTTTAAGAAAGTCGAACTATTTTGCGCTAGCGAGGTGAGTACTGGCATCTCTATTTAATGCGCGATTTCGATCTCGTAATTGCACAAATATCGTCGATAATAGCATTAAATAGCCAGCATTAAATACGAGAGGAATTGGCCTATTTCTTTAAAATTTTCTCGTAAAATTACTCTCTTTACTGATGGTGATCTTGTTATGAAATATTTCAAAAATCTCCGACGGAAATAATGCCCTAAGTCCTAGGGACATCGACAGATAAAAAATCCCCGACAGGTTGCCCCGTCGAGGATTTGTCCTAACTCATTGTTCCATATAGAGATAGGAGATGTTTGGGTGGATGACGGGATTTGAACTCAGAGAGGTTCACACCTCACCACGGTTCGCTGGCTAGACGAAGTTAGAACCTGATTAATTATTGCTTAACATAGCGTTTCTTTATACGAACTTGGTTCTCTTTAAACGGTCCTTGATACAATCCAAATGTCCTTATAACAGGCTCTACCGCTTCAGGATACTCATCTTTAGCTTTCTTGTAATCAAAACTCAATTTCGCCAATTCTACGGATATGATGCTCTTCAATTTTTCTTCCACTATAATATTCTGCTCCATATCCACCAGTTCGAATTCAAAACACGCGCGCGGATTCCCCTGAGCGTCATCTTCCGTAGACAGACAAAAAGAATTGATATTCTTCGCCAAGAGAGGATCAGAATAAATAATATTCTCGATATCTTCAGGATAGATATTGGCGCCCATGATAGAAATCGTCATATCCTTTCTGCCGTAGACATAAAGAAACGGAATATACCAGCGAGGATAATTGCATTTTTTCTCCAGATCAACGATATCGATATTGTGCAGTTTTAATTTTTCTGCCATTTGGTTAAACGTGATTATCCCGCCTTCATCCTTGATATTATATCGAATCTTCGGTGACAGCGTCCACGGTTTGCTGATCGTTACTATTATCTCATCATTAACTATTTCGATAAAATGATCCATAGGATTATACTGAAAAAGCATCGGCAGGCGCGAATCATCTCCAAAAAGAGTTTTTCGTAAAGCAGGGTCTTTTAAAGCCATTCCTCTAATCATTACTGACAACGGATTTTCCCCACCGATACCGATTTCCAGATCAGATGCCCCGTACCCAGAATAAACGGTTTTGGCATATTTCAGGAGATGACCGCGTAAACCCTCGCTCATTCCTTCTCCGCCGACGAGCGTGTGTATTTTATAATCCTGCCATTTAAAACCCTGCCTCTCCCCCTCATCAAAAAGGTATTTTAAGAATGGCGGATAACCGTTTAAGATGTACGGGTATTTATTCCCAAAAAAAGCCAGTGTTTTCAATACTTTGTCTACGTCCGGACCGGTAGATTTTACCACCCCTAACGATTGAGCGGCTAATGCCATGTTAAAACCGGTTGCCCAGGCCCCCATACTAAAGGTATTAAGCGTAATAAACTTTTCATTACCATAACAATATCTCAAGTACAGACCTATAAGGCTTTTTACAATCTCACGCTCCCTAGGGCCTCTAACCCAATTATACGGAATGCCTGTTGACCCTGAAGACTCATCGATAACCACCCCTTCAAAAACAAAATTGCCATTCAGACACCGTTCTTCAGTGCGATAAGGTAAAATGTAGTTCTTCTTATCGGTTAGCGGCAAGGTCTTGAACATTTCATTTGTATCAGTGGTTGTAGGTACCCATTGACTCTTAGCGATAAAATCACGATACGCGGGTACATACTTAAACGCAATGAGAAATTCTTTAAAAGCCCGGTAACAACAAGCTTCCGCTCCGATTTTTTGAGGAGCATGACCTACGATAAATGTAAAAATCGCATAGTTTTTTATAATCCTACCTTGCACAATATCTATAAACCCTATAAAAAGAACCCATAATCTATCGATAAGCTTGATTTTGATCATGCTTCCCCCGCGTTAAAAAAAATAATATTTCCAGATAATGAATGCGGCAATCCCATGTGATACTGCCACCAGCCAGATAGTACGGTAAAACTTAAACAGATATCCCCAACAAGCTCCCGCAAGAGCTATCAGTGCGAGGAAAATCAGACCCGTCACAACAGGAAGAACTATAAAAAGATAAAAATGAATTGCCGCAAATAAAACAGCACATATCCAGATCGCTGCATGCATTGACACACAATTCGTTATCTTCTGTAACACAAACCCTCTCCAAAATAATTCTTCTCCCAATCCAATAACAAAAACCAAGAATAATATATATATAAATATCCAGGCTGGAGTATTACTCATATTCAATAGCCGATAGCCAAGCTCATTCTGCAAAGAGAATTCAACAGGAAAAAATCCTACAGAAAACCGTAATGTATGGCCACTTGTAAAAATATGCCCTGTTATGCCCAGCAGCTTTAAGATATTGCCGCCGAGCAATCCAAGAACAATACCACTGATCAACCCAGCAAGAAGCGACGACCGGCGAGAGTCTTGTCTTAAACCCAGAGAATCAATTGGTTTTCCAAGAAAGCCAACTTGCCAGATAAGGGGAATAGAGAATGTAAATAGAAATGAGCCAAAAATACCTTTATTGATGAGGATAAAAGGAATAACTATTAAGGCAAGTACAAGACATATACGTAAACTCAAACGTTGATGTGTTATTGATTCTACCATTACATTAATTTTACCCTAAAGAAAATCGGACTGCAAGCATTTAAGCAAAAACAAAGTAAAACTAATGAGAGAAAAGTTGAAGTTCTCGGAGGGATTTGAATCCGAGAGGTTAGCGTCCCTCACCGTTCCCTTAAGGGATGCTAACTTTATATCTAAAATATTACAACCTTATCGCTCTCCTTCTTAATGACATCCGTGCTGAGCGCAGGCATTTTGAATAGTTATTTCCTCAAGCCCACCTTTTGTGAACTGACTAACGATATCTGCAACCGTTCCAGGGATAGCCCGATAAGCCTTGATACCGCCCTGATTAAGCCCTTGAACCGCTCGAGTGCCCATTCCACCAGTAACCACAGCGTCAATCGACTTCCCCATCAACGCATTCATAGGTTGGCACATACCATGCGCATGATGTTGATTTGCATTGTCAATAATCTCAATGGAATTTTTCTCTGTATCAACGATGGTAAAATACGGCGCGCTGCCGAAATGCCCATAAACCTTTGCGTTCTTGCCTTCATTTGTTTCTGTTGGAACACATATCTTCATTTTGACACCCCTTTCCTTGCTATTAAAACAGTTTGACAAATATCTCTATAAACCCTGACATTCATGCCTGAGTTTTTCAATAACGCCTCTGTTTCTTTTAAAGACATTTTTGATATTTTATGGCCATGACCATCCAGCCTATGCACCTTTTCCATAATACGTTCGCCTCTTTTATTTATATCAGCTATAACGAGCTTATTTTTAACCACTCTTATCATCTCTTTTAAACATCTACCAGGATTTTTAGCATGATGAATAAAATTTACAGAAATTACATAATCAAAAGAATTATCTTTGTATCGCAGTTGTTCAGCATCCATAATCTTAAGAATTACTGATCTACTACGTTTAATTGACTTAAGATGCATCTTAGCAATACATTGAGCTTTTCTATCAAGGTCGATTGAGATCAGCCTGAATCCTTTCTTCGCCAAAACAACAGTCATATGGCCTTTACCTGTACCGATTTCAAGCATGCTGCTATCTTTAGCAAGTTTGGCCTTAGAAAGAATAAAGTTTCTGGCTTTTGGTATATCATAGTCATATTTCTTGAATAATTTTAGTCGTTCCATATCCTGCTTTATCGCATTATCCATTTAATCCACCCTTTCAATGGTTCCGCCTTCTATTTTAAGCGCTTTAGCATTCAAAAGAACATCTGCTATCTTTTTATGCGCTCTTTCTATAATATTGCCAAAAGTCTGCCGGGAAATATTCATTTTTTTGGCAGCATCTTCCTGATACAACCCTTCTAAATCCGCAAGCCTGACGGCCTCTAGCTCATCCAAGGTTAAATTAACTTCTTCCAGCATATCCAGCGGAATGCCGCGAGGCTTAAAGTAATTTGTATCAGGATTACATCTTATTCTTCTGCATCTGCAAGGCCTAGCCATACAAACCTCTTTTAGTTATTAGCATATGCTAATAACATATCAAGAAAAATCCCCCTTGTCAATATTTTTATTAACAAGGAGGCTTTTTCTGTAGATCGAACACCGCTTCTTATCACACCTCTATATATTTTACTCTCTTACTCATTATCGCTGCTGCTAATACCATAATCCCCCATATTAGAAAAATAGCCAGGGTCATCGGAATTCCCACTCTCATCATTTCCGGTAATACTTCAGAAAGACCAGCAGTTAAGAAAGGTGGGTAGAGCACAATTTCTTTGTGGGCAATATGTTCGACTGCTAACATTACCACTCCACCCCATAACATTGAATTTAACCAGTTGAAATGGTATTTCTCACTAGCTTTTTTCCCTACAACAGTTGTTACTATTGCCGCAGCAGTTGGAACAAGAAAACAAGCCATAAATTACCTCCTTTTTAAGTTTGATATTAAAAGTGAAATCCCCCAGATTATAAATACAGGCGCTAACATTACTATTCCTAACATAGCGCTATTTTTAATCATTCCGTCTGTTGTCTTCTCCAAAAACGCTCCGCCTTCATATCCTAATATATGGTCGATAAGAATCATTGCCGCTGCTCCCCAGAGCATTAAAGCTAGAAAACCTAACTTGTAATCTTTGGGTAAAACAAACTTACCTAAAGTCGCACCTGCTGCCGCGATAGAAGTTGTTACTAGCCACATTGTTTCCCTCCTTTCTAAAAGGTATAAACGCAGGTTAACGCTACTGAATCGTTAGCGTCTGTATTGGTACCTAATACCACTCTTTGATAGACTAAAAGAAACTGGATCTTATCATTTGACCAACCAATACCTGGCGCAATGGTCAAATAATTAATGTTTGAATCGGGAGTCTTTGTTCCGCTTGCTTTCATATCACCCTGTAAAAATCCATTTGCCTCAAGCATAAGATTAAATCCCTTAGGCAAAAAATATTCTAAGCCAGTATCCAAATTAAGATAATTCGCATAACGCGTCTTGACATCATTAACTTCTACCGGCTGCGAAAAACTATAAACAGCGTCCGCGTGAAGTAAAAAAGGTTTTAAATGCTTAGTGAGAATAATCCCAAATCCCTGGTCCCAGGAACCTCCTCCAGACCCAGCACCCATCAGATCAGTTCCAAGTTTTTCAGGATCTTCATGTTGATATTTTCCTGTCGGCACTTTAAGCTGGAACAATCCTGCAATATGCGGCATCCAGTCGCTTTCTTCTTTCAAACAGTATCTCAAGAACAAATAGCTATCTCCTAAACCATTTGAATGAGCGCTTACACCACCCTGCTTTATGTAATTCTCCTGATATACCATTTGACCGTCTACTTCTAATCGATCCGTAATACCATATTGCATAAAAATCTGTTCTTGGTATTGATACTTCTTGTCTCCGCTGGGCAAAGAATCGTAATGGCCATCGCTATTAAAAGCGCCTCGAGAACGGTTATAAAAGAAAAAAGGCTGTATTACGAACTTACCTTTATCACATAAAGGCGCTGTCCAAGTCGTTACCGGTCCCGCTGAAATAGGATTCCACTCTTCACTCGCTTCTTCCGCAGAACACATATTATTAGGTATAGCCAATAGCATCGACACAAACAAACCAGCTAAAATACTCCGTAACATTTTCCCTCCTATTCGTGCTACTAATATTATTTTCGTGTTACTAATAGGCAAAAAAATAATACTACTAAATATCTTTCCCGGTAGTCGACATGCTTAATGTCCCGTGCTTCACTCCCTTCACTGACTTCAAGCTATCGGCTAACTTTTGAGCCTCTTTCGGAGAACCCTTAACCGCGATGATTTCCAAACAATTATTATGATCTAAATGAACGTGCTGAGAAGAAATTATCATATTGCCATATTCGTGCTGAATATCCATAAGCTTATTAACCAGCTCTCTCTTATGATGATCATAGATAAGAGTTATGGCTCCGGCAACCTCCTGCCCGCTCTGCCATTGTTTCTGCACAAGCTCTTGGCGAATTAAATCCCGGAATGCCTCAGATCGACTTGTATAGTCTTTGTCTTTCATAAGGCGATCGAACTTTTCCAGAAGATCTTGATCTAAAGATACTCCAAAGCGCACTAATTTTCCCATTGACTCTCCTGTGTTACGAATATTAGAATAGTAATACTTATCAATTGTTTTGTCAAGAAAAATATCACAGCATTATGAGGTAACTCCCTTAAGGCTCCCTTTAAGAGAGTCGAACTATTTTGCGCTGGCGAGGTGAGTACTGACATCTCTATTTAATGCGCTATTTCAAGAATGTAATATGCGAAATATCGCCGATAATACCATTAAATAGCCAGCATTAAATACGAGAGGATTTGGCCAATTTCGCCAATGTTCTCAAGCATAATTCCTCTCTTTACCGTCGGAGATCTTATTTTTGAAAAACGCAGTATTCTCCGAAGGGAATAACGCCCTAAGTCCTAGGGGTGTCGCTACATAAAAAATCCCCGACAGATATTCTCCGTCGGTGATTAGTCGTAAGTCATTGCCTCTCAATGACTTACAATCAATGGGGTGGATGAGGGGATTTGAACCCCCGGCCACTTGCGCCACAGGCAAGTGCTCTATCCAAGCTGAGCTACACCCACCATGAAAAATCAGGATCTATTAAAAAATAAGCTTAATAAATTAGTTTGAAGATTATCTACTTTTACCGCTTTATCTTTAAAGTCAAACCCTAGAATAAAACTTGCTATAAAGGGCTTTGATATCTTTTGAGCGGCGTCTTTTAACATTATATCATTTATCCTGCAAAAGCAATCTGCTTTCATGTTATTTTTTGAAATAATAATCTTGCTGTCAAGATTCAAACTTCCGCCAGTAAGTTTCGCTTCCAGGTATTTGTTATATAATTCTCCGAGATTCTCTAAGGCCACATCCTGGGCCTTGAGTTTCGCTTTTATAACAAACTCCTTTGTTATTAAACCGCTTATACGTAAAGGCGACAAGGCATCCGAACTTTGGCTTTTAATAAAGCTTTCTATTTTAAAGCTAAAAGGGTTGCTTCCCGCAAAATACACATGAGGGCCTTTAAAGTTCCCGTTGATTTTAACAATCTCGACTTTATTTCCATCCCCTGAATCATATATAAAAGCGCCGTTTTCTATATCTATCCTGGAAACATAAAATAAAGTCTTTGAATCTTTAGAAGAGCTTCCTGGGGTATTATTTTTTAAAACCTTAGGATAGGGAAAATTGTCGTCCTCCCCCTTTTTTACTCTTATAACAAGGCCCGCTATCTTTATGTCTGAAAATATAAAAGTCTTTTTTAAAAATACGGACTCAAGGCTCGGATAAATATATACCTTCGCGATAGTTATAGTATCATTTATCTTTACGTCTTTCAGCTGAAGGCAAAGCGGAAAACTCATCCTAATATGAGCGATGGAAAGCTTCGCGCCAAAACTAGTTTCAAGCGTCTTTGCTACAAAAGACTTCAGATTCCCGGCCGCATAATTATAACCAAAGGCTAAACCCAGCGCTATGATAAATATAACCGCCAGGTATATGGTTTTTTTGAGAAAAGGTTTCATTAAAATTAATGTTCCAAAAAATTTGGCGTCCCTGGCCTGATTCGAACAGGCGACCCCCTACTTAGAAGGCAGGTGCTCTATCCAACTGAGCTACAGGGACGTATTAATAAATAGCAAATTACAAAGAACGAGCGCGGAGTTCATGGTCGGGGCGGCTGGATTCGAACCAGCGGCCCCCTGCTCCCAAAGCAGGTGCTCTAGCCAACTGAGCCACGCCCCGTGTAGTTTTTAATTTTACCAACTATACCCATCAAAGTCAATATATTTGGGTTGAACAGCAGGCTACTTATGTTATATAATATGTCCTATGCGAAAAAAGCATGTATTATTAAACCTTTTAATAGTGACAGCCTGCTTTATAGTGCTGCTGGTCTCTGGATTGAATATCTTCCTAAGCACCATAGGAAGGCAGATTCTGCAGGAAAAGCTTACCATTATCCTTAAAAGAAAAGCTGAAATTGGCTACGTATCATGCTTTACCTTGAGAGGCGTCACAATAAGAAATTTGGTAATCTGGAATGTGACAAATGAACATCCTTTATATCATTTCAAAGAACTAAAAATAAAGCCTTCTATCAAAGCCCTTATATTTGAAAAAAAGTTAAAGTTCCGGAGCGAGCTGTCGCCTACTAAAAATTTTAACGCCACAATCGACGCCGTAGGAACCTATGATTTTAAATCAAGCGACCTTTCTATTGAGTTCAGGCTTAAAAACGTGCCCTATATAAAAGATCTTGGCAACACCTTATACGGCACCGCGAGACTCTACAAAAAGCTCAATCTCTCTCAAGGCGAATCCCCTACGGATTTGCTGGACATAACAATTACTTCTCCGAGAGTGCTTCTGGTGGCAAAATCCAGGATTATAAATAATCAAGGCAAGACAGAGATACGCGGGAATATTATCGCGCCTTTTATAAAAACCGACAAATACCAGCTGCATAATATTAACTCTGAAATAGCGCTTATCGGAGATAAACTTTATATTTACCATTTATTAGCTGATTTTCATAAAGGCGTTTTACGCATGGATAGCTACATGGACCTGGATAACCCGATGCCACCTTTTGCCATTAACGCTAATGTCAGTAATATGGATGTCTATGATTTTTCCACCAAATCTTCAATTGTAAAAAAAGATGTAAGCGGCACATGTAACGCGAATATCAAGCTTAAGGGCATTATAGGGGCTACCAATTCCATCTATGGAAAATCATGGGTTGAGATAACTAACGCCAATTTATGGGAGACAAGCTTATTTAAAGGCGTTTCCAGGGTCCTTTTTATCCCAAAATTAGATAATGTTGTTTTTACTTATACATCCGGCTCATTCCAGATAAAAAACAGTCGTTTTTATACTGATAATTTCAAGCTGGTAAGCAACGAAATGATATTGGACATAAAAGGAAGTCTGGGATTTGATAATACAATAGACACCGCTGTGAAGATACGCTTGAAAAAAGAACTAATACTGGAATCCGCATGGCTTTCAAAGATATCCAGCATTCTATTAGAAAGCGCAGGCTGGTTTATGGGAACTGTTAAAATCACGGGCAACATGGAAGACCCTGTATTTACCGTAAATCCTGTAGGCGTGGGGAATATCTTTGACAAGGTTAAAAAAACTATAGATAAAGTGAAAGATATTTTGAGATAATATTTTTCGCTTTGGACAGGGCTTTGCTTCTGTGGCTGATTTTATTTTTTTGGGCGGCGCCCATCTGTGCAAATGTCTTCTTATAACCATCCGGCGTAAACACCGGGTCATACCCGAAACCATTATCCCCTTTTGACTCAAAACCTATCTTACCGCTGCATCTGCCTTCAGCTATCCCTATAATCTTGCCTTTATCCGCCACAGCTATCACGCATTTAAAGCAAGCTTTTCTTTTGGCAAGAGGAACGTCTTTCAAAAGAGCGAGCAGTTTCTCGTTGTTGCTTTTATATGTCGCGCCTTTTCCTGAAAATCTCGCGGAATAAACTCCTGGATCGCCGTTTAAAAACTTTACCTCCAGGCCTGAATCGTCCGCCACTACAAATTTTTTAAGAAATCTGGCGGTTTGGACTGCTTTTTTTCTGGCATTTTCCTCAAGAGTGCTGCCGTCTTCTACGACATCAGGCACGCCTTTAAATGAGTCTAGCGAAAAAACATTTACAGGAAGGCCTTTAAGAAGCGCCTTTATCTCTCTGAGCTTATCTTGATTTCTGGTTGCGACGACTAGTTCCATCTTATAATTTGATTAGTTTTTTCTGAAGGCCTATCAGGTCGTCTATGCCACCCTTGGCAAGGGCTATAAGATCATTCAAATCTTTCGTAGAAAAAGGCTTTTTCTCAGCCGTACCCTGGACTTCGACCATTTTTTCAGCGCCTGTCATGATGATATTCATATCCACTTCAGCGCCTGAATCCTCTTCGTAATTCAGATCCAGGCATTTCTCGCCGTTAACAATCCCGACGCTTATGGCAGCCACGTAATCCGTAAGAGGTATTGAATCTATCAGCTTTTTGTTTTTCAATTTTGTCAGCGCGTCTGCCAAAGCGATAAAACTCCCCGTGATGCTGGCTGTGCGCGTGCCGCCGTCTCCCTGTATCACGTCGCAGTCAATCCAGATAGTCCTCTCGCCTAATTTTTTTAACTCAGCAATGGAGCGCATGCTTCTTCCTATAAGACGCTGTATCTCCTGGGTTCTGCCGCTCTGTTTGCCTTTGGAGGCTTCCCTGGCTATCCTGGATTGACAGGAACGCGGCAGCATGCCGTATTCCGCCGTTATCCATCCTGATCCGGTATTTCTTAAAAATGGCGGGACCTTGTCTTCCACGGAAGCGCTGCATATAACCTTTGTGTTGCCCATTTCTATCATGCAGGAACCTTCCGCAAATTTAAGAACGTTCCTTTTTATCTTTACCTTCCTCATCTGGTCTAGCTTTCTTCCATCTGTTCGCATAATTCCTCCGGTTATAAAATATTAACTATCGCGGGAAAATCTTCAACTGTTAATCTATAAATTGCCTCAGGCCCTAAATCTTTATACGCTATTACTTCGGCTGATTTTACTTTTTCCGATAAATACGCCCCTGCCCCTCCTATTGTAATAAAATACGCCGCTCCATATTTTTTTATCGCCAGGTTTACTTCTTTTGACCTCTCGCCTTTACCTACCATTCCTATAAGCCCGTATTTTAATAATAAAGGCGTAAAAGAATCCATCCTGGAACTTGTAGTAGGGCCGCATGAGCCGATAACTTCTCCGGTTTTTGCAGGCGTAGGCCCTGTGTAATATATTGTCTCGCCTTTTAATGAAACAGGAATTCTTTTGCCTGATTTCAAAGTATCTGTAAGTCTTTTATGCGCGGCGTCCCTGGCAGTTAAAAAAGAGCCGTTCAACAATACCTGCTCTCCTTGCTTAAGCGTCTTTATAATATCTTTTGTAAGCGGTAAAAATATTTTTCTCATATAGTTGCTTCCGCGGTGCGGGTAGCATGGCAGCTTATATTCACAGCTACAGGCAAGCCTGCTATGTGCGTAGGATAAGTCGATACGCTTACACCAAGAGCCGTGGTATTGCCCCTGACTCCTACAGGCCCGATCTTTAGACTATTTACTTTTTTCAATACGCTTTTTTCAAGCTGCGCGATATGTTTGTATTTGCTACTCTTTCCAAGAGGCCGGAATATCGCTTCTTTTGAAAGAGATACTGCCTTATCTAATGTTCCGCCAATCCCGATACCTATATATATAGGCGGACAAGGCCTGGAGCCTGCTTCTTTTACAGTATCTACGATAAACTCCTCTATATTTGAGACAGAATCAGTGGGCTTAAACATCCTGATTTTACTTACATTTTCACATCCAAAGCCCTTAGCCACAACCTTTATGTTGATCTTATTCCCGGGAACTATGTCAGTATAGATAATAGGCGGTAGGTTTGTGTTTGTATTTTTTCTTATTAACGGGTCATTTACAACTGAAGATCTAAAATAGCCTTTTTTATACGCAAGCGCTACGCCTTTAGCGACTGATTTTTTAAGATCCCCTTTTACCACCAAAGACTGGCCTACTCTCAGATACACAACCGCCATGCCTGTATCCTGGCATATGGCCAGCATTTTCTTTTTAGCGATAGACGCATTTTTAATAATCACATCCAGGCAGTATTTGGCTTTTTCGCTGGTTTCTTTTTTCCTCGCAAGCTTGAGGCCGGAAAGTATGTCAGGCCTTAGGCATGTATTTACCTTGATAAACAAATCCTTTACCTCATCCTGTATTAATTTAGAATCCAATATCCTAGTCATTTTACACCTAACATTTTATGAACCTGCGGTATCAACCTTACATTATCCAGCCTGGAACCTGCCAGGCCTAAGAATTCCTCAGCCTTTTTTATTTTTTGTATCCTGTTATTGATTGTTACAGGCTGAAGTACAAAAAATACAGCCTTATTTATTTTTTCTATTATAGATACCGCTTTTTTTATATCAGATAAGGTAGTTTTATTTGTAATAACTAATTTTACAAAAACTTCTTTTTTGCCGGAAGCTTTAAGAAAATCAGAATGATCTTTCCAGCAAGCCCCAAGCCCCGTAGAAGACGGAAGCTTGATATCCATGCTTATTATATCTAAAAAATCGATAATCTCCAAAAGTTTATTTTTTAACATGCCGTTAGTTTCGAGATATATGGTAAATCCTTTTTTCTTTAACTGCGGCAAGACTTCTTTTAAAAAATCCGCGTATAAAAGCGGCTCCCCTCCTGTAAAAGAAACCACTTTATTATTTTCCTTTACTACAGCAGCAACAAGCCGTTCCGATGAATATTCTTTAAATTTATTTTTCCTGCGCTCATCGCAATATCCACAGCTTAGATTGCACCCATAAAACCTGACAAATGTCTGAGCCTGCCCGACATACGCCCCTTCCCCCTGAATAGAACTGAATATCTCTGAAATCTTAGCTCTCATATCCATAAACTTGACAAACTAACAATGTCGGTTTTGTAAAGATGTTGCGCTTTGAAACCCTTTTTTCCGTAGCCTGCAGGCGTCGCATACTCCACAGGGTTTCCGCCCGCCTTTATAACAAGACCATGTAAGGTTAAAATCTACGCCAAGCCGCCTGCCAAGCCTTACAATCTCTTCTTTCGTCTTGTACAGCAACGGCGCAACTATCTTTATGCCTTTTAGTTTTGTGGCTTTTTTAAACAATTCGTTAAACACCTTATAATATTCAGGCCTGCAGTCGGGATAACCCGAAAAATCTACCGCGTTCGCGCCTATAAAAACCGCGTTCGCGCCTATCGCCTCGGCGTAAGAAAGCGCAAAGCTCAAAAAAATAGTATTCCTGGCTGGAACGTAGGTAGCCGGGATATTTTCTTTTCCTGAAATATTTCTATTTTCAGGAACTTTTATATTTTTATCCAGAAGCGCGCTTTTTTTCCAAGGCAGGGATATCTTTAAAGTAATGTGTCGGGATTTTGCGGCCTTAGCCAGTTTCCCGGCGAACAAGATCTCTTTTTTATGGCGCTGGCCATAGTCAAACGTAAGGCAGCTTGGGTTGTACCCGGAGCGTTTTGCAATAAAAAGAGCTACGGCTGAATCCATTCCGCCTGATAATAACACAATGGCTTTTTTCATGATTTTACGCCCTTGGATGGACCTTTTCGTAGATTGCTTTCAATCTTTCAGTGGTCACATGCGTATATATCTGCGTGGTGGAAAGATTCGCATGCCCCAAAAGCTCCTGCACGCTCCTTAAATCCGCGCCGCCGTCCAGCATATGGGTCGCGAAAGAATGCCTCAATGAATGCGGAGAAATATTCTCGTTAAGGCTGGTTTTCCGGATATATTTATCAACTATCCGCCTTACAGCTCTATCGCTTACGCGGCGCTTGCTCTTATTAAGAAATACCGGTTTTTTCTCATTTATATCAGTTACCTTGATTTTTTCAAAATAAGCTTTGATAGCCCTCAGCGCTTTGTCTCCTATGGGCACGAGCCTTTCTTTCTTGCCTTTTCCAGCCACCTTCAACACCCCGCCTATGAAATCAATATCCTCTTTATCCAGGCCTACAAGCTCACTCACCCTTACGCCTGTTGAATAAAGCGTTTCAAGAATCGCTATATCCCTGAGACCCATGTCATCGCCGGGATCAGGAGATTCCAGGAGCTTTGCAGCGTCATCCGCGCTTAAAAATAAAGGCAGCTTCTTATCTAGCTTGGGGGTTGAAAGGCTTGCCGCGGGATTGGCTTTTATATACCCTTCCCTGTAAAGAAATTTAAAAAAGCTCCTGAGGCAGGCCATTTTCCTGGCCACGGAGCGCTTTGAAAAATTTTTCTCTTTCAGCCTGGCCAAAAAAAGCCTCACGTCCAGATGGGTAATCTGCTCTATAGGTTTTTCTTTTATTGATTCGCTGAATTCCCGGAGGTCTATCTTGTAGTTGGTTACGGTATGGCCCGAGGCGTTTTTTTCAATCTCAAGATAATTTATAAACTTATGGACGAATCTATCAAGCATCTTCTCCCTCTAATGCTGCGCTGTCTTCACCGTCCTGGGAAGGAAGCCTGCGGGATATATGGTGACAATTTGGATATTTGGAACAACCGTAAAATTGCCTGCCTCCTTTTGAGCGGCGCTCTACAAGCGTCCCTTCGCAGTTAGGCTCGGGACATTTCACGCCCGTAGATATGGCTTTAGCAAACCTGCAGTTAGGAAAATCAGAGCAGCTTAAAAACCTTCCAAGCCTGCCCCACTTTATAACCATAGGCTTACCGCATGTCTCGCAAATCTCCGAGGTTTTTACAGCCTCGCCTTTTACTTTGCGCATATTCAACTTTGCATGTTCCATGTCTTTCTCGAAAGGCGCGTAAAATCTCTTAAGAACCTCCGCGCTTTTTTGCCTTCCCTCTTCTATCTCGTCCAGCTCTTCTTCCATTTTAGCTGTAAATTCCATATCCAGGATTTTAGGGAAACTCTTTACCAGAAGGTCTGTAACCACCATGCCCAGATCAGAAGGACAAAAATACCCTTCTTTCCTTTTTACATAATTGCGTGCGATAATGGTCTGGATAATAGGCGCGTACGTGCTCGGCCTTCCAATCCCGTCTTCTTCCAGGGCTTTTACCAAAGAGGCATCTGAATATCTTGGAGGAGGCTTTGTAAAGTGCTGATTTGGATTAAGTTTTAAAAGGTCCAGTATTTCTTTCACCTCTAAAGAAGGTAGGATATTTTCTTCCTCTTTTTCTTCCTCGTTTTCCTCGTAAACAACGCTGAAACCCTGGAATACTTTCTGGGAGCCGTTGGCTTTAAAGATACATCTGCCCGCCCTTATCCCAACGCTGACTACATTAAAAACAGCAGGCGTCATCTGGCTGGATATGAAGCGGTTCCATATCAATGTATAAAGCTTATGCTGGTCTGTTGTAAGAAATTCTTGTATACTGCCTGGCTCTCTCAGCGGCAATGCAGGCCTTATTGCTTCATGAGCCTCTTGGGCGCTTTTCTTTGATTTGTAGGCGTTTGGAACAGTAGGCGCAAATTCAGGGCCGTATTTTTCAAGTATGTAGCTTTTCGCGGAATCCTGCGATTCCTTTGATAACTTAACAGCGTCTGTGCGCATGTAGGTTATAAGGCCTACATTTCCCTCGCTTCCTATAGGCAAGCCTTCGTATAATTGCTGCGCCACCTTCATTGTTTTAACTGCCTGGAATCTGAGTTTGTAAAATGCCTCCTGCTGCAGCTTAGAGGTTATAAAAGGCGGCTGGGCGTATTTTCTTTTTTCCTTTTTCTCGACTTTCTCGACTATAAACTTTTCCTTTTCAAGCTCAGCTACCAGACTAATAGAACTAGTTTTATCCTTAAGGTCCGCTTTTTTATCTTCTATCTTATCCAGCTTGGCAATAAATTTAGAATTTTCCACGTCCTTTTTCTTAAGCTCAGCCTCTATGTCCCAGTATTCTTCCGGTACAAAAACATGAATTTCATTCTCTCTGTCCACCACAAGCCTCACCGCAACCGACTGGACCCTGCCTGCCGAAAGGCCTCTGCCGACCTTTCTCCATAACAGCGGACTGATGCTGTAGCCCACCAACCTGTCCAGTGTCCTTCTTGTCTGCTGAGCGTCCACCATGTTCATATCTATTTTGCCTGGCTTACCGATCGCCGCTTCTATCGCGGTCCTTGTGATTTCATGAAAAGCAATCCTGTAGATTTTTTTCTTCTTGCCGAAAAGATTGGCAAGATGCCAGCTTATGGCTTCTCCTTCCCTGTCAGGATCCGTTGCCAGGAATATGCTGTCTGCGTCAGCCGCTTCTTTTTTCAACGCATCCACTAGCTTTTTCTTGCCGGGTATCATTATATATTCAGGGGTAAAATCTTTTTCTATGTCTATGCCCATCTTGGACTTAGGAAGGTCCATTATATGCCCCATTGAAGAAGTAACGACAAAGTCTTTGCCGAGGATTTTATTTATAGTGTTGGCCTTTGCAGGCGATTCAACGATGACAAGTGATTTGGCCATCTAAGCTCTCCAATCTAGATTTTAACAAAATTTTTACCTGGCAGCTGTTTTGCGAATTTCTTTATCTCCAGGTTTAATAATATCCCTGCGATTCTACTAAGTCCTATACCGCTTTCCTGGCATATGTCATCCATATGCTTAGGATCGCTGGATAATAAAGTATATACTAAACTTTCATCTTTGTCCAATACATTACCTGATGCGCTTGCCGCCGGGCAACTCCGCAAGCCGTCCAGGTTAAGCTCCTCAAGTATATCCTCAACCCCTTGAGCTAATTTTGCGCCTTGCTTTATAAGCCTGTTAGTGCCTTTTGAAGTCATAGAATCCACCTTTCCGGGAACCGCGAAGACTTCCCTGCCCTGCTCTAAAGCGCAGTCGCATGTAATAAGCGCTCCGCTTTTTTCAGCCGCCTCCACGCACACAACTCCTAAAGAAAACCCGCTTATAATTCTATTTCTTCTGGGAAAGTTCCCCTTATTGGGCATCATAGTCATTGGAAATTCGCTGATCAGGGCTCCTGATTCAGAAATTCTTTCGGCCAAATCCATATTCTCCCCGGGATAAATATTAGCAAGCCCGGAACCTAAAACCGCTATTGTCCTCTTTTTTGCCTTTAGCGCGCCTTTATGCGCGCTTGAATCAATGCCTCTGGCAAGCCCGGAAACTATTGTAACGCCATGCGAAGCTAATTCAAACCCAAGCTTCTCAGCTGTCGCAAGTCCGTAAAAAGACGCTAAGCGCGAACCAATTATTGCAATCGCCAGCTTATCCTCAGGCATAATATTGCCTTTGACATACAAAACTACAGGCGGGTCATATATATTTTTCAGGTTTTCAGGATAATCCCTGTCTAAAAAAGTAATAATTTTTACGCCGTGCTTATTTATCAGTTTCATTTCTTTCTCTAAATTTACTTCTTTAATTGCCTGCGGCAAAGCTCCGGCTAATACAGGCCCGATCTTTTCTGCTTTTCTGAGCTCATCTTCGTTTGCTTTAAAAATCCCCTCTAGCGTTCCAAAATGCTTCAAAAGCGCCCGAATTCTTACGCTACCTATGTTATCTACCATATTCAGGATAAGCAATCTCTCTGTGTTATTCATATTAATACCCCTGCTATATAAGACACATCTGGAAGCGATTTTCTTTCAAAAATCTTTAAAAACTTTACAAAACTTACATTGTCTGTTTGTAAAGTTGTTTAGGGTAAGTCGGATGGTTGATTATTTGATATTAAGGAAAGAAGCTTTAAGAGGCGCTTTGTTAGCTGACAACAAATGTTATTATTTTTAAAACCACGTCATCTACGCTTAAATTATCAGTATCTACGACATAATCCGCTTTATTATAATAAGGCTCCCTTTTTGCAAGAAGATCTTTTATTCTCTTTTTAGGGTCAGGGACATTCAGAAGCGGCCGGGTTTTCAGATCTTTCGTCCTCTTAAGAATAGTTTCAGGGGACGCCTTAAGGCAGATTATAATGCCGCTATTTTTTAAATTATTAAAATTATCCTCATTTATAATTGCGCCGCCTCCTGCGGATATGACAACGTTCTCGCGTTTAGCGGCTTCTTTTATCACCTCTTTTTCAATTAATCTGAAATACGGCTCCAGCTTTTTCTCAAATATATCCCTGATAGGCATTTTTTCTTTTGCCTCTATCATGTCATCTGATTCCAGAAAATCTCTATTAAGTTTTTTTGCCAATAGTTTTCCGACAACGCTTTTGCCTGTCCCCATAAATCCGACTAAGATTATATTTTTCATACCAGCCTCTTTTTTATAAACTATAACAGATAACCATATAATAGTCAACCCTTCGGCGCGCCGAGCGATGCTTCAGACCCCTTGTATTTGCCGGAATTACATGTTATAATTTTCATTCAAATGAAACTATTATCCGGCATACTATTATTATCCATTCAACTGATCTTCTTAAGTCCCGCTTACAGTGCTGATATTAAAAACAAAAACAGCTTTCTGCTGGATATAAGAAACAGAGATAACTCCATATATCTGAACCGTTTTTCCGCTTCAAAAAACATCGCCAGATATGATATAAAAACTTCTCTTTTCGGAGAATGCCAGTGGCATTTTGGAACATCTAGGTGGGAAAAGGTAACATCCGGAGTAGCAGCTGAGAAACTTTTTTTAAAATATATTTATTGCGGCGAATCTATCCACTTTATTTACGGCCAGCTCCTTGATTATATGACATTCGATCCTGGCAATATGTCCATAGAAGCGACCACGAAGTTAGGTTTTATATTCCCCTTGTCTAAAAAACTTTCATTTAGAGTCTGGAACGAATATTCTTACAATCTGGAAAAAGGCGCTGCAGGGCTTAATGAAGTGCTTATAGAAATGCCTTATCGGGTCACTAAGAATTTGGATTTTGAAATCGGCTGGCGCCACACTGACAGGATTCACGCCTTTGATTCGGATTACGCGACTTCTTCGTTTACTTTATATTTTTAACCCGGATATATAGCCCTTATAATTTCTCTTTATCTCCGAGATACTATCCCCGCCGAATTTTTCTAAAAACGCCTTGGAAATAACAAAAGCCATCATCGCTTCTCCCACCACTCCTGCGGCGGAAACAGCGCACACGTCAGAGCGCTCCGTGGAAGCCTTCGCAGGTTTCTTCGTATCAATATTTATTGATTTCAATCCATCCATCAATGTGCTTATAGGCTTCATATAACCGCGCGCTATAATATCTTCGCCATTCGACATGCCGCCTTCTACGCCTCCGGCATTGTTAGTATTTCTGTATACGCCTTTTTCTTTGGAATAAAAAATTTCGTCATGCACCTCTGAGCCAAGCTTTGAACTACATTCCACGGCATTTCCTATCTCCACCCCTTTAATAGCGGGTATGGACATGATAGCTTCCGCTATGCCGGCGTCTAAACGCTTGTCCCAGTGAACGCAGCTTCCTAAACCGGGAGGCGCTCCTTTAATTACTACTTCAAATACGCCGCCAAGAGTATCTTTTGATTTTCCAGCTTCGTATATTTTATCTTTTATCGATTTTTCAGATTTAGCCCCACCTATAGTCAGGACCCGGCTTGTAATACTTATCTTAAACTCTTCCAATAAAATTTTGCATATTGCGCCAACGCCTACTCTCGCGGCTGTCTCTCTTGCGGAAGCCCTTTCAAGCACGCATCTTGCGTCGTTAAACCCATATTTAAGTATCCCAGCCATATCCGCATGGCCAGGCCTTGGGTTTTTTACAGCCGGCAATTTATCTATGCTAAAATCTTTGTTCTCAATAAGGACAGCTATAGGGCTTCCTATAGTTACGCCTCTTATCAGGCCTGAAAGTATCTTAGCCCGGTCATGTTCTATCTGCATCCTTTGGCCCCTGCCATAACCAAGCTGTCTTCTTTCAAGCTCTTTATTTATATCGCTCACGTTTATTCTCATTCCAGCCGGCATACCTTCTAATATGCCCACAAGAGCTTCCCCGTGCGACTCTCCAGCAGTTAAAAATCTCAACATCTTGCTCCTCCTTATCCTTCTTTTAACATCTCCACCCTAAAAACTTTACAAAACCGTCATTGTCAGAGTGTCAAGTTTTTAGGGGATTAGTAAGCTTAGGATTTTATGGCCCCAGACCATAGCTACGAAGCTAGCTAAGGAAATATACGGGCCGTATGGTATTATATCCTCTTTTTTCACAAGCTTTACGTAAATTCCTATAGGCGCTCCGAAAAAAGGCGCTAAAAAGAAAACAAGTATCGCCAATTTCCATCCCAGAAACGCCCCGATCATCGCCATGAGCTTTACATCTCCCCCGCCCATGCTTTCTTTTTTAAATGCGAGCTGGCCTAATACTCCCGTAAGATATATCAACCCGCCTCCGGCCAAAGCTCCTATTATGGAATTTAGCAAAGCCCACTTCCAGGTAATAGCGCCCATGAGGCCCGGAAAAACTACGCTCAGGATAATCCCGATAAATATACCGACAAGGCTTATCCTGTCAGGTATTATCTGAAACTCCAAGTCTATAAAAGTAACAACTATAAGGATGAACGCCAGCAGGCTGTAAATCCAGAATATATAACTAAACTGAAAATTAGCGAATAAAATAAGAAAACATACGGCGCTTATAAGCTCCACAAAAAAATAACGCGGAGAAATGCTTGCCTTGCAGGACCTGCACCTGCCTCTAAGCAAAACATAGCTTAATAAAGGTATATTATTGTACCACTCTATGGGTTTTTGACACAAGACACAGTGCGAACCTGGAAAAATCAAAGATTCATTGCGCGGGGTCCTATATATGCACACATTGAGGAAACTTCCGATAATTAAACCAAATACAAAAATCAATAAATATACCATAGTCTTCCCATTTTGAAAACATAAACTTTACAAAACCGTCATTGTCACAGTGTCAAGTTTATGGCTTGATAGCGGCGGTTAGGGCGGTTCTCATGGCCTCTATCGGCGCTTTTTTTTCTGTCCAAAGCTCGAAACTCTTTGCGCCCTGGTACAAAAGCATGCCCAGCCCTCCTGAAAACTTAAGCCCGGCATTTCTTGAGGCTTCCGTAAGCTTCGTCCTTTCAGGGTTATACACCAGGTCATAGACTGCCAGGCCTTTTTTAAAGACTCCTTTGTCAAATAAAAGCGGGTCATCTTTTTTGAGGCCTATAGGCGTAGCGTTAATCAAAAGATCCGCTCCGCTTAAATCATCTTCCATGTAAATTTCTTTTGGCTCTATTATATTCACACTGCATGCGGGATAAAATTTTCTTATATTTTCCGCTAGCAATTTTACTTTATCTAAAAACAGGTCCGTCAATACTATATTTTTTGCTCCGCCAGCGGCAAGAGCAAAGCTTACTGCCCTGCTTGCGCCTCCGGAACCAAGCAGAAATACGGATTTTCCCTTTACCTTAAACTTCAGGTCTTTTTCTAGCGCTGTAATAAAACCGTAGCTGTCCGTATTATATCCAGTCAATTTACCATTTTTTATTACAATAGTATTTACAGCTCCTATTGATCCGGCCAGCGGGTCAATAAAATCCAAGAACGCTATACATTTTTCTTTATGCGGCACGGTTATATTAAACCCGGCAATATCTTTCCTGTTAAGAATAAAATTTTCCAGCTCTTCCGGCCTCACCTCGAATAATTTGTATTCCGCATCGATGCCGAGAGCTTTAAACGCAGCATTATGCATTACAGGCGATAAACTATGTTTTATAGGCCAGCCAACGACACCGTATATATTCATTATTTTATAATCTTAATTTAGCGGATTAAAGGCTTGCTTTGCGCGAGCGGTTGAAGATCAGTTTGTTTACCGCGTTCATATACGCCTTTGCGCTGGCCTCTATAATATCCGTAGACGTACCCCTGCCGGAGACCTCGTCCTTCTTGGATTTAATTCTGACCGTAACTTCGCCAAGCGCGTCCTTGCCACCGGTAATAGACTTCAGGGAATAATCCAGGAGTTTGAATTTTAAGCCTGTTATAGCGTCTATGGCTTTATAACATGCGTCCACAGGGCCGTCTCCGGAAGAAGACTTCTTTAATAGCTTCGGGCCTTTTTTAAGGCCTATCATAGCTTTTGGGGTAACTTTATTTCCGCTGGTTATATGCAGCTCTTCAAGGCGGTAGGTTTCAGGTATAGACACTATTCCGTCATCAACGATTGCCAATAAGTCTTCGTCGAATATCTCTTTTTTCTTATCCGCAAGGGCTTTAAACCTCTCAAACGCTTTTAATAATTCTTTTTCATCCAGCTCAAAGCCAAGTTTCCGCAGCCTGTCATTGAAGGCGTGCCTGCCTGAATGTTTTCCCAGGACAAGCCTTGTTCCGCCAAATCCGACATCCTGGGGTTTCATTATTTCATAGGTAGAACTCTTTTTAAGCATTCCGTCCTGATGGATACCTGATTCGTGGCTAAAAGCGTTCTGGCCAACTATCGCCTTATTCGGCTGGACAACAATGCCGGTAAGCTTAGAGACAAGGCGGCTGGTTTTGTAAATTTCTTTTTTATTTATCGAGGTTACTGCCTTGAATATATCCTTGCGCGTGTCAAGAGCCATCACTATTTCTTCCAGCGAAGCGTTGCCGGCCCTTTCTCCGATGCCGTTAATAGTGCATTCTATCTGCTCCGCCCCGTTTTCTATGGCTGAAAGAGAATTGCTGACGCCAAGGCCCAGATCATTGTGACAATGCACGCTGATAACGGCTTTATTTATATTAGGGACTCTTGTTTTTATATCTCTGATGAGAGAACCGAACTCTATCGGCATCGCATAGCCTACAGTATCAGGTATGTTTACGGTTTTTGCGCCGGCTTTTATGACAGCTTCCACAACCTTACAAAGGAAGTCTCTGTCTGAACGCGAAGCGTCTTCCGGCGAAAACTCCACATCGTCGCAAAAGTTACGGCCATACCCTACAGCCCAGGAGGCAAGCTTTAATATCTCAGACTCGGCTTTCTTCAGCTTATACTGCATATGGATCTTTGAGGTGGCGAGAAAAATATGAATCCTCGGCCTTTTGGCTGGCTTTACGGCTTCCGCGCAAGCTTCGATATCCGCTTTTATAGACCTCGCAAGCCCGCAGATAGAAGCACCCTTCACCAAACTTGCTACCTTGCGGACAGCGCTAAAATCGCCTTTTGAAGCAATTGGAAAGCCAGCCTCGATAACGTCTACGCCCAGCCTTACAAGCTGCCTGGCTATTTCTATTTTGGAATGCACGTCCAGGCTAGCCCCAGGCGATTGTTCGCCGTCCCTTAAAGTTGTGTCAAAAATGATTATTCTTTTCATAATTATATTTATTCCTTAACCAATTTTGCAGATTGCAAAAGCAATCTGCAAAATTCAGCAGCTATTTCACTTTTTCATCCAAGGCATCATTTCTCTGAGAGACTTACCCACTGCCTCGATCTGATGCTCATCGCCTTCTTTTAACAGCTTGTTAAAATTCGGCCGGCCTGCCTCGTTTTCCTTAATCCACTCCCTTGCAAATTTGCCTTTCTGGATTTCCTTTAAAATCTTTTTCATCTCTTTTCTTGTTCTTTCCGTAATAACTCTTTTGCCGCGGGACAGATCTCCGTAGCACGCGGTATTTGAAACTTTTCTTCTCATCCCGGAAATCCCGTATTCCTGAATAAGGTCCGTGATAAGTTTTAATTCGTGCAAAACTTCAAAATACGCGATCTCAGGCTGATATCCTGCTTCTATCAAAGTATCAAATCCGGCCTTTATCAATTCACTTGCCCCTCCGCAAAGAACTGCCTGCTCTCCGAAAAGGTCTGTCTCTGTCTCTTCTTTAAAAGTCGTTTCTATCACGCCTGCCTTAGCCGCGCCCAATCCTTTTGCGTAAGCTAAAGCCAATTTTAACGCGTTGCCTGTCGCATCCTGGAATATCGCGACTAAAGAAGGAACGCCTTTGCCTTCTTCATACATCTTTCTTACCAAAGCTCCAGGGCCCTTCGGAGCCACCATAAATACGTCTACGTTTTTCGAAGGCTTTATCTGTTTAAAATGAATATTGAATCCATGGGAAAAACATAACGCCTTTCCTTTTTTCAGGTTAGGCTTTATAAATTCCTTATATACCTTAGCTTGCACATGATCCTGGGTAAGTATCTGTATTATATCTCCGAGCTTCGCCGCCTCGCTGACTGACACAGGCTTAAAACCATCCTGCACCGCAAGTTTATAATTATCCGTACCTTCCAGTTCGCTCACAATCACATCTACGCCGCTATCCCGTAGATTCAAGGCCTGGCCCCTGCCCTGGATTCCGTATCCTATAATAGCCACCTTTTTACCTTTAAGGATATCTAAATCCGCATCCTTATCATAATAAATCTTTAACATCACAGCCTCCCTTTTTTATTTAGTTATCGCGATACGCCCGCTTCTGACCAACTCTTTTATTCCAAATTGCTTTAGGTTGTTTAATATTTCCCGGATCTCGTCCTGATCTCCCATCATCTCTATGATAGCGGCGTCGTCCGAACGATGGACCGCTTTTGCGCAGGTCTTATTCAGGACTCCGTCTAATTTGGATTTATCCTTCGAGGAATAGCCAATCTTCACCAGCATAAGCTCTCTGCCAACATGGCTTTTCTTGGTAAAATCAGTAACAATGATAACGTCTATCAGTTTATTGAGCTGCTTTTTTATCTGCTCCAGTATTTTTTCATCTTCCGCTTCCACCACCATTGTCATATAAGAAATAGTGGGGTCAAGAGTTTCTGATACTGCGAGAGACGCTATGTTGTAGCCGCGCGCGCTAAATAGGCCCGCTACGCGAGCAAGCACTCCAAATTTATTCTCAACTAAAACTGCTATTGTATGCCTCATTATGCCAGCCCCTCTATCATCCTGTTTAACGCCTCTCCAGCCGGAACCATTGGAAAAACGTTCTCTTCTTCCTCTACCTTAAAATCAATAAATACGACATTATCTATGGAAATAGCTTTTTCGATTGCCTTGCGGACATCCTCATTTTTCGTAACGCGGATTCCGACAGCTCCGTAACTTTCAGCAAGTTTAACAAAATCAGGATTGGTCATAGTAGTATGGGAATATCTCTTTTTATAAAATAACTCCTGCCACTGCCTTACCATGCCGAGATAGCCGTTATTAAGTATGGCGACCTTGACATTGATTTTATTCGCGACGCATGTGCCAAGCTCCTGTATATTCATTTGTATAGAGCCGTCGCCCGCTATGTCAAAAACTATTTTATCAGGCATACCTATCTTAGCGCCCATCGCAGCTGGAAAACCAAATCCCATTGTCCCGAGCCCTCCGGAAGAAATAAATGTGCGGGGGTAGTCATATTTATACCACTGGGCGGCCCACATCTGGTTCTGGCCGACCTCTGTCGTGATAACAGCTTTTCCTTTGGTGGCTTCATAAATCTGCTCTACAACATACTGAGGTTTTATTATATTTTTCTTATCCTGATATCGAAGCGGATACTTTTTCTTCCAGGATTCAACGGTCTTGAGCCACTCGGATGTATTAGGCAGCTCATTTATATCTTCTATCAGCTGGCCTAAAATATTTTTTGCATCTCCCACAATCGGTATATCCACTCTCACATTTTTACTTATAGACGTAGGGTCGATATCAATATGTATGACCTTTGCGTAAGGCGCAAACTTATCAAGGCGGCCTGTAACCCTGTCGTCAAAGCGCGCGCCTACGGCAAGTATTAAATCCGCCTCCATAATAGCGTGGTTGGCGTAAGCTGTCCCATGCATGCCTAGCATGCCTAGAGAAAGTTTATGCGTGGCCGGAAAGCATCCTATACCCATCAGCGTCCAGGTAATAGGCGCGTTAAGTTTTTCCGTCAGTTTTTTTAATTCATGATGAGCACCTGAGGTGATAATCCCGCCGCCGGCGTAGATAAGCGGTTTTTTTGAAGAGGCTATCATCTTGGCCGCTTTTTTAATCTGTCCGGGATGGCCAAACGAGGTAGGTTTATAGCTTCTGATTTCTATTTCCTCAGGCCATATAAATTCCGTTTCCTGCTGCTGAATATCCGAAGGTATATCAATCAAAACAGGCCCCGGCCTCCCGCTTGAAGCGATATAAAACGCCTCGCGGATAGTTCTTGCCAACTCTTTAACGTCTTTAACCAGATAATTATGCTTTGTTATCGGCCGCGTAATCCCGGTAACATCCGCTTCCTGAAAAGCGTCATTGCCTATAAGAAAAGATTTAACCTGGCCAGTAATCGCTATCATTGGAATAGAATCCATGTACGCGTTGGCAATGCCGGTTGTAAGATTCGTGGCTCCCGGCCCGGAGGTCGCGAGGCACACGCCGGTTTTTCCTGTCGCGCGGCTGTATCCGTCCGCCGCATGAGCCGCCCCCTGCTCATGCCTGGTCAGTATAAACTTCACGTCAGCGTCGTATAAAGCGTCGAATATAGGCAGGACCTGGCCGCCCGGATATCCGAATATCACTTCAACGCCTTCTCTTTTAAGTGATTCTATTAATATTTTCGCACCGTTCATTTTCATAGTTTTACCATGGTCAACCTGCCAGGTTAATAAATATTATTCTAATATCGCGCCTTTTGAAGCAGATGACACCATCCGGCTGTATCTTGAAAGCCAGCCGCTTGTAACCCTCGGTTTAGGCGTCTTCCATTTTTTAAGGCGTTTTTCTATTTCAGAAGCCGGCAAATCCACATCTATGCTTCGCTGTTTTATATCTATGGTAATTATGTCGTTATTTTTAATCACAGCTATCGGCCCGCCCTTACTAGCTTCAGGAGAAACATGCCCTATACACGGGCCCCTGGTTCCGCCTGAAAATCTGCCGTCTGTAATAAGCGCCACGTCATTGGATAAACCCATGCCTACTATTGCCGACGTAGGAGAAAGCATCTCTCTCATGCCTGGGCCTCCTGCAGGGCCTTCATATCTGATTACAACAATATCGCCTTTTTTAATCTTTCCGCTTAGAATAGCGCTCATCGACTCTTCTTCAGAGTCAAATACCTTCGCAGCGCCCTGGAAAAACATCGCCTCTTCGCTTACCGCGCCCTGTTTTACAACACATCCCTCCGGAGCGATATTACCTTTTAATATAGCAATGCCTCCCTCTATTTTATAAGGGTTATCAAGCGGCCTTATAACATCTTCGTCAGAAACCTTGCTGAGGGTTGCTATTTCTTTTATGGATAAACCGCTCGCTGTAGGATTATCGTTTAATTTTGTCTCAAGCCTTTTTAAAACGCCTGGTATCCCGCCCGCGGCCTCCAGGTCTTCAAGAAAATATTCTCCCCCGGGCCTTAAATCTGATATCTTTGGAGTGGCCCTGCTTATTTTGTCAAATATATCAAGAGGCAATGAGATTCCGGCTTCTTTAGCTATTGCCGTAAGATGTAAAACCGTATTTGTAGATCCGCCCAGCGCCATATCCACCATTATCGCGTTCAGGAACGCTTTTTTATTCATAATAGAGCGCGGCTTCACATTTTTTGCGACAAGCTCGTTGATTCTTCTGCCGCTTTCAAAAGCTATCCTAGCTTTTTTGCTGGACACTGCCAGGGATGTAGCGCACCCTATCAAAGACATGCCCATCGTCTCGGTAATACAGCTCATTGTATTAGCTGTAAAAAGCCCCTGGCATGAACCAGCTCCGGGGCATGCGTTCATCTCAAGTTCATCCATGTCTTCTTTTGATATCTCGCCTTTCTTAAACTTTCCCACAGCTTCAAATGTATCCCTTACAAGATCAAGCCGCCTTCCTTTATAATGGCCTGTCAGCATCGGGCCAGCTGTAACAATAATGGTTGGAATGTTCATTCTTGCGCTCGCCATCAGCATGCCCGGGGTAATCTTATCGCAATTTGTTAAAAGCACCAGACCGTCGAGCGAATACGCCCCTGCGATCGTCTCCACCATATCCGCTATCAGCTCTCTCGAGGCAAGAGAATATCTCATGCCTGAATGGCCCATCGCAATGCCGTCGCATATGCCCGGTATCCCGAAAATAAAAGGTTTTCCTCCGCCTGCGTAAACCCCGTTTTCAATAGAACGCTCCAGTGCCCGCATGTGCATATGGCCTGGTATAAGATCGGTAAAACTGGACGCTATTCCTATAAAAGGCTTTTTCAGATCATTGCGACATACGCCTGTAGCGTATAAAAGAGCTCTGTTACCCGATTTGGAAATACCTTTTTTAATAATATCGCTTCGCATAATACCTCTGATTATAAAATTTCTATTTTAGCGCTACTTCTTAAGACCTCTGTAACTTTATCTACCTCGGCCCTTTTATGCTTATTCATTAAAAACTTTTCTATATCTCCGGAAACCTCTCCATACGCCAGGGTATGCGCAGGTTTCTTATCTGACACTTTTATTACATGATAACCAAACTGGGTTTCAATCACAGCGCTGATCTGGTCTTTTTCAAGACTAAAAGCCGCGTCTTCAAAAGGTTTCACCATCTGGCCTTTGCCAAAAGAGCCTAAATCTCCGCCGTTAGAAGCTGAGCCATCTTCTGAATTCTCTTTAGCAAGCTTTGCGAAATCTTCGCCTGAAAGAGCCCTGGCCCTAAGCGAGTCTATTTTTTCCTTTGCCTTCTGTTTCTCTTCCGGAGTCGCCTTTTCGCCGACTTTTATAAGTATATGGCTCGCGCTTACTTCGTCAGGAACGTTTAATTTATCTTTATTGGATTCATATTCCTGTATTTTTTCAGCCTCTGTGACAGGGGTTAGCTTTGGAAAAACATTTTTGCTTAAATATGTGTTTATATAAACGCCTTTCTTTATGTCTTCCTTGAGGTCCTTTATCTCTATGCCTCTTTCCTTTAGCGCCTTCTGAAACTCCTGTTCAGAGCCAAAACCTTTTTTAATATTCGCCAGCTCTGCGTCAACATCTTTGCTTAAGTCCCCAAGGTTCGCCTTCTGGCTTGCCTGATACAGCAATTCCGCTGATACAAGTTCATTGAGTATGTCTTTTTTCAACTTATCCTTTTCCTCCTCCTTTATAACTACCCCGTACATCTTCTGATTTTCTACATAATTATTAAGCGCAGCGTTCAGCGTAACCGCCTTGATCCCAACCCCGTTAACCTTTGCCGCAAACCCTTCTTTCGGGGAAGCCGCATATGAAGAAACAGCCGAAAACAACGCGATAGTTACAATTGTTATTGCCGCAAACCAAACATTTTTAATACTCATGACGTCTCCTTTTCTATGGCTGGTTTAAGATATCTAGCCATTGACTTTTTATTATCTCATTTTTATAAATAAAATTCAACACAATTTTTCTACCTGGATATCTCCAAAATCTTGTATTTCAATACGCCTGCGGGAACCTTAATATTTGCAATATCCCCTACCTTGCACCCCAAAAGAGCCTTTCCAACAGGGGAAGAAATAGAGATCTTGCCTTTTGAGTAATCCGCCTCATCCTCGGTTACCAGCATATAATCCATATCTTCTTTTGAATCTATATCCACTAGCTTTAATTTTGCACCTATGTATGCCTTGTCCGAGGGTATATTTTCATTATCCAAGATCCTGGCTGTCAGGATCTTGTCCTCAAGCTCCCTGATTCTTTTCTCATTTATTGCCTGCGACTGCTTTGCGGAATCATATTCCGCATTTTCGCTCAAATCTCCCATCTGCCTTGCCTTCTCAAGAGCTATCGCTATTTCTTTGCGTTTTACGGTTTTAAGTATTTTTAAGTCGTCTTTAAGCCTATCACACCCATCTCTCGTCAAAAAAGTGCCTTCAGACATATATCCTCCCAAATCCCGATCTCCGATCGGGATCATGACCGTTGTCCCGATCGGAGATCGGGACAAAAACATAATTACCTATATATCCTTGGAACGCGGTGCCCTATATTGCACAATACCTCGTAAGGTATCGTATTTACAAGCCTGGCAAGGTCTTCCGCTCTTATAATCTCCCCGCCTTGACTGCCTATAAGGATCACTTCATCCCCTATTTTTACATTTTTTAAACGCCCCACGTCCACCATGCACATATCCATGCAAACCCTGCCTACTATGAAGCAGCGGACGCCATTTATCAGGACATGGGCCTTATTTGAAAAGTGCCTTGAATATCCATCACCATATCCGACAGGTATGGTGGCTATTTTTGTAGGCTTACGCGTCACATAAGTCATGCCATAGCTTATACTGCGGCCCTTTGGCATTGATTTCAAATGAGTAATTTTCGTTCTCAGGGTAAGCGCTGGTTTCAAAAGAATGCTTTTCAACAAGCTTTCTTTAGGGTATATGCCATACATCATGAGGCCAGGCCTGACCATGTTCATGTGGCTGTCTTTGAAATCTATAAGGCCCATGCTGTTTGCGGTATGCTTAATAGGTATGTATATATCATTATCCCACAGGTCTTCTATAAGAAGCTTAAAATTCCTTATCTGGTTATATGTAAAAACTTTATCAGCCTCCGCGTTTGGAAAATGCGTGAATATCCCGTCTATAATAATATTTTTTAATTTCGCGATCTTTTTTATAAAACCTATCGCCTCTTCATGCCAGAACCCAAGGCGCCCCATGCCTGTATCTATCTTCACATGCACCTTTACTTTTTTATTTCTGGACTGCGCAAGCTTTGAAAGCCTTCTGGGAATATCCAGGTCGGAAACCGTTTGTATTACATTTAATTTTAATACGCCTTCTATCTCTTCCGGTAAGATAGCGCCTATCACTAAAACCGGCTTTTTTATTCCTACCCCACGCAGGGTGGCTGCTTCATCAAGAGACGCGACGCCGAAATAATCCACATAATCCACGATTGCTTTTGAAACCTCTTTCATTCCATGGCCGTAAGCGTCCGCCTTTACAACCCCAAGGATCTTCGTATCGCTTTTTACAATATGGCTCACTATCTCCAGATTGTGGCAGATAGCGCCCAAGTCTATTTCTGCGAATGTAGGCCTGTAGAATTTCATAGCTTTCTAACCTGACAATCTTCAGGATACAGGTATAAAGGAGTGAGTTTATCCAGATTAGCCTTTTTAGCTTTTTTAATTTTTGAGAATCCGAGCTTTATCAGATTCCCGGCTCCGGGATACCAGTATGCTTCCTCAAGAAAAGCAGCTTTTTTATTAAGGCTCTTTATTTTATCTCTGTAAAGAATCAGTCCGTCTCCTAAAAACAAGGTCTCGCCTTTTATGCTTTTCATCAACTTCTCTACGGGCGTCAGAATATAATCCGAAATCCTGGCAATATTTTTTCCATTCCTGCGGTAAATAGCCGCGTAGACCTGGCCCCTTTTCGCGTCTATCACAGGGACTATATCTATGCCGCAATCGATTGCGTTATAGGCAATAGAGTCTATGCTCGCTACCCCGATACACGGTTTACCGGAAGCAATGCCGAAACCTTTTACCGCGCTGACGCCTATCCTCATGCCGGTAAAAGAGCCCGGGCCAACGCCTATTACAAAAGCGTCTATCTTATTTATAGAAACTCTGGAAGTTTTCAGCAACTCTTTTATCCTTGGCACAAGTTCTATGGCATGCCTTCTGTCAAGCAGATGAAACTCCTCTTTTATTATACTCTCATCCTCGCTTAAAGCAATGTTCAGAAATTTAGAGCTAGTGTCAATGCCTAGAATCTTCAACCAGCACCTCTCTTTTATTACCAGATTTCGCCTTTAATCTTACGGACACAAGTTTTTCCGGAAGAAGGGGTTTAATTTTTTCCGCCCATTCTATCACAGTAACCCCGTCTCCGTAAATATACTCTTCTATCGCCAGGTTCTCTATTTCTTTCAAATCGCCCATCCTGTACAAATCAAGATGATACAGCGGAATTTTCCCTTTGTATTCCTTTATAAGGACAAACGTCGGGCTATTTATGCGTTCCGGATTTTTTACGCCCAGCCCTTTTCCGACGCCTTTTGTAAATGTGGTCTTTCCGCTTCCCAGGTTTCCGTAAAGCGCCACCACATCTCCCGGGGCAAGCTTCTTCGCCAACTTTTCCCCAACCAGCATCGTTTCCCTAGCGCTACTTGTCAGCATATCCAAACTCCAAATCCCAGAGCCCCAATAAACTTGACACTCTGACAATGACGGTTTTGTAAAGATGTTAGAAATGGGTAAATCCAGCCGGGTTGATTTTTTTTGATTTACCGTTTTTGCTTACAATAAAAAAGCCTTTACGTCTGTTAATTATCCTGCCGATTCTTGAAAGAGGGGTTGTAAAAGGCCAGGCCTTTTCCAATCTGTCCGCCTGAGGCGATGACAGCGTAAAGACAAGCTCAAAATCTTCTCCATCCCTGACAGCGGAATCAAACCCCGAGGCGCTTCCGGAAACAGGTATTGCTTTCTCGCAGATTGTCGCGCCTTTATGACTTTCTTCCAATATATGCCCCAGGTCAGCCAGAAGGCCGTCGGAGACATCTATCATTGAGTTAACCTTAAAATTATTCACCAGGAACCTCGCCTCTTTAACCCTGGGAATAAAATTAAGATGCCTGAACTTTATTGAACCGCCTATATTGCCTGTAATAAATATCGCGTCATCTTCTTTTGCCCCGTTTCTAAGCGTTAAATTTTTTTTCTCCACTTCTCCGATCAACGCGATATTAATAATTATTTTTTCGGAGCTTACAGTGTCTCCGCCTACCAGATCGACTTTAAAACTGTCCGAGACTTTTCTTATACCCTTATACAGCCCGTCGGCGTATCTCAAATCCAGAGAGCCCGGAAGGCCTACTGAGATAACCGCAAATTTAGGCGTTCCTCCCATCGCCGCGATATCGCTTATATTGCAGGAGAGGGCTTTTTTTCCAACTGATTCGGCCTTAGCGCTTTTATAAAAATGCTTTCCTTCCACGATCATGTCGGTTGTAAACAGCAGATATTTATCCTTTGTATATTCAAGAACAGCCGCGTCGTCGCCTATGCCTTTTACAACCCTGCTGGAAGGCCTTATGGATTTACTTATTCTATTTATAAAATTAAATTCTCCTAAATCTTTTAATTTCATAGATGCCTTTTTCAGTTATTATCGCGGAAATAAGATTGCCAGGTGTAACGTCAAATGCGGGATTATAGACCTTCGAGCTTACCGGAGCGGTCTGCTTTGAGAGCGTATAAATAATCTCGGATTTGCTTCTTTCTTCAATCGGAATATCTTTACCTGATTTTATATTTTTATCTATAGTCGAGCTTGGGGCGGCTATATAAAAAGGAACATTGTGATACTTCGCGAGAACCGCGAGGCCGTATGTGCCTATCTTGTTCGCAGCGTCTCCGTTCCTGGCAATCCTGTCCGCGCCTACGATGATCTTTGTAACGCCCTTATTTTTTATCGTGCTGGCAGCCATATTGTCGCATATAAGAGTAGCGTCCACGCCGTTCTCGATCAGCTCCCACATGGTAAGTCGCGAGCCCTGCATAAGAGGCCTGGTCTCGTCGGCATATACCTTAAACTTTTTCCCCTGCTTCTTTGCTTCATAGAGCGCTGAAAGAGCTGTTCCCTGGCCGGCTGTAGCCAATATGCCCGCGTTGCAATGCGTCAGTATTACATCGTTATTTTTTATCAGCTTAGCTCCGTTTTTTCCTATGGCGCGGCACATATCCTTATCTTCTTCCAAAATATTCAGCGCTTCTTTTAAAATATTTTTTTTAACACTGGTCAGGTTCGTAAGTCGCCCGGATTGGCCCAAGATAGCTTCCATTCTATTAAGAGCCCAGAACAAATTCACCGCTGTAGGCCTTGTGGATCTTAATTTCAGAGAGGCCCTGTCCAAATCTTTTTTAAGGCCAGCGAATGTTTTTTCTTTTGAATTAATTCCGGCTAATGCATACCCCAGCCCGACCGCCACTCCTATAAGAGGGGCCCCTCTTATCTTAAGCTTTTTTATCGCTTCGCATAATACGTCAATATCGCCGCATTTTACATACCTGAGCCTCGCGGGCAGCTCTGTCTGGTCGATAAAAACTATTTTATTATCCTTCCATTTAATGGGCTCTATCATATCCCAAACCTCCTCGCCAAAAAATTACGTTTCAACTCTATCGCCTTATGAGGACAAACCTCGTGACAGCACATGCACCTGATGCATTTTTTCAAATCTATGGCTGAACTAACCGGATTTATGACTATGGCTGAGACAGGGCAGCTGTCCCGGCATATCATGCATTTTTTGCAGGAGGCTTCATTTATACCCGGCCCGAATTTTATAAACTGCGCCACAAATTTAGCGAAAGGCCCTAAGAATGTTATTAACCCCGGCGTCCCGGGCAACTCAAAACCATTTATTAAATTCTCGCTTACGCTTTCTCCTAATATTTCTATATTTTTTAAATCCGCCTCTCCGAGCTTTCTTTTATAAGATTCTTTCGTAGTTAAAACATCCAGTGGCTTTATTCCTATTAGTGCTGCAAAAACAGCGTCTATGGCTACGCCGTCCTCCCCAGCTATCAAAAGTCCTGAATTCCTCAGCCTCCCGGCCGCAGGCCCGGCCTGATCCATGCTGACTATGCCATCCATTAACGTCAAGCAGGGTTTTGTTATCTCAAATGTATCTACTAAAACTTTCGTAAATTCCTCAGGACTTGGAAATCTTTTATGAAGCACACTCTTGTGGAGCCCAGCTACGGCGCCATACATATTTTTAACAGCGCCCGTGATCCCCATCAGGCTATGGGTTTTCATTTTCGGCAAATTTATAATCTTATCACATTCAAAAATATAAGCCGCTATCGGAATGCCGTTAACTACTTTTATGTCTTTCGCCTCTTTTAATTCCACGCCTTCTTCTTTTGCAAGAGACGCAACTCCGGAGGCTTCATATACCGCGGCAGGACTTATTGAACCGCCTGGATTGTCCCCTATAAAAGGCACAGCGCCACAATCCTTAACTAATTTAACGACGGCTCTTATTACCTCAAGATGTGTACAGACCCCGTCTTCAGGCAGGCGAGCTGAAAGAAGATTAGGCTTAACGAGCACCTTTTCGCCTTTTTTTATAAAAGCTCTTATCCCGCCCAAAAGATCGAAAGCCTTACTGACAGCCTTCAGGAGATCAGCTCTCTCATAATCCTTACATTTTACAACTGCCACCTTCGTCTTCATTTCGTTCCCCTTTACCAGCCCCCATAAACTTGACACTCTGACAATGACGGTTTTGTAAAGTTTTTTAACGAAGCAACTCTTTAATAAAAAATACAAAACCCAGAATTATTGAATTATGCAATATATGAACAGTCATAGGCGCAATAAGCGAGTTTGTTGTCTCATACAAAAACGCCATTAAAACGCCCAATATCATGATCGGAATAAAACTTGCGATATTGGTATGCAGCATGCTGAATAAAGCGCTGCTCAACAATACCCCTACGATTACTCCGAAGCGCTTTCTTACAGCGCTGTATAAAAATCCTCTGAAAAAAATCTCTTCTATGACAGGCCCTAAGATAGAAACAAATATCGTCAGAAGCAATATCACGTTGTTTCTTTTCTCATCAAAAAATATGTCAAATACAGGCTGTGGAGGCGATTTATAGCCTATTGCATCCAATAGCAGCATGGACAAGATAAGAACTGCGATTAAGATAGGGAGTATAAACATGTAAGCGGTAACGCCGGATAAGACGTTTTTATAAAACCCCGCAGAGGCAATGCCTAAGCTGGATAATTTTTCCCTGTATTTCACCAGGACAAAATACAATATCACTCCTCCAGCGATTATATCTATAAAAAACGTCACCAGCATCATAAGCAAATTAACATCCATATTAAAATGAAGGGGTTTCGAGATAATGGGGCCTAACGCAGTCAACATATAGCCCGAGAACATCACTATGATAACAACCCTGACTACATCCATAATGCCCCATAACACAGGTTTTTTTCCAGGAATCTTCTCAGGCATTATCTTTTCCTTACGAAAAATAAAAATAAGATTCATCGCAATACCTGCTATAAACATAAAAAGTCCTATAAAAAACCCGTATCTAAAAAATACTGCACTTGGTTTTTTTGATTCAAAAAACAACCTGACTTTTTCTTCTGTAACGCCCATATCCTTAAAAGTCATGGACGAAACGCTCTTTTTATCCGGGAGATCTTTTTTGCGCATATGCCCTATGCCGAGCAAATTCATCCCCAGGATAAAAATAATCATCCAGATATATATACGTTCACGCCTGATAAAATTCATTGTCTTGTTTTGGCAGACTAAATATTTATCTTAAATAATTGTCCGGCATTTTTCGTTGTACTATCCGCGATTTCTTCAAAACTTAAACCCTTTATCCTGCTGATTTCTTCTGCGACATATTTAACATACGCAGGCTCATTGCGCTTTCCCCTGAAAGCTTGCGGCGCCAGAAACGGCGCGTCTGTCTCAAGAAGCAGCCTGTCCATAGGAACCAATTTTACAATTTCCCTTAGGCTGCCGGCATTTTTATATGTAATATTACAGGTAAAAGATATAAAAAATCCCATATCCAGGCATATCTTTAGAAATTTTTCATCGCCTGAAAAACAATGCATTACGCCGTTAACTGAACTGCCGATGATATTTTTCAAGGTATCAATCATATCTGTATGAGCGTCGCGATTATGTATTATTAGAGGCAACTTTGCGAGTTTTGCGATCTCCAGAAGTCTTATAAATAATTTTTTCTGATTTTCTTTGGATGAAATATTTTTATAATAATCTAGCCCTATCTCTCCTATCGCCACAACCTTTGGTTTGTTTAAAAACCCCGCGAAAAGTTTAATGTCGTTATCGCTTACTTTGTCAGCTTCATGAGGATGAATGCCTGCGCTGGCGTAAACAAAATCATTCTCTCCGGCAATCTGTATGGATCGAGCCGTACCTTCCATGCTGGAGGCGACATTTATGATAACGCCTATGTCGCTATCCCTGGAACGTTTTAAAACAACGGGCCTATCATCGTCAAAATCTTTAAAATCCAGATGGCAATGCGTATCTATCAGCATAGAGGAGACATTTTCCTGAGTTTTTCTACTATAGGCGGGATCTCGGCCAGACAATAATCTACATCCTCTTCAGTATTCTCGTAACCGAAAGAGAATCTCACGGACCCCTGAGCCATATCAGGAGAGACCCCCATGGCTGTCAGCACATGCGACGGCTCGAGAGATCCTGAAGTACAGGCGGACCCGGTTGAAGCGGATATTCCCTTCATATCAAAATTCAACACCATTGATTCTCCTTCTATATACCTGAAACTTATATTAAGCGTGCTTGAAAGCCTGTTCTCGGGATGGCCGTTAAGATATATTTCTTTCAATTCTTTGTTCAGCCCTTCCCACATCTTTTTCGTAAGCTTTTTCAAGTGGGCTTCATTTTTTTTCATATCTCTATGGGCTATCTCGACAGCTTTCGCAAAACCAACAATTCCGGGTACATTCTCCGTGCCGGCTCTCTTGTTTCTCTCGTGATGCCCGCCATGCTGAAAAGGAGTTATCTTAACGCCTTTCCTGAGATACATCGCCCCTACGCCTTTAGGCCCGTAAAGTTTATGGCCCGAAAAAGAACATATGTCGATTCCGAGTTCTTCCACATCTATCGGAATTTTTCCAAGCACCTGCACGCTATCTGTATGAAAATATATTTTATTTTCGACCGCTATCTTTGCAATATCCTTTATGGGCTGCATAGTGCCGGTCTCGTTATTTGCAGACATGATAGATATAAGAATCGTATCTTTTCTTATAGCGTCTTTTAATTTATCAGGGTCCACCATACCGTATTTATCTACGGGAAGGTACGTAACATCAAAACCTAATTCTCTTTCTATAAATCTGCACGGCTCTAAAACCGCCAGATGTTCTATACTGGAGGTTATTAGGTGCCTTCCTTTATTCAGGTTTGCCATTGCAACGCCTTTTATGGCAAAATTATCGCTCTCGGTACCCCCTGAAGTAAATATGATATCAGTGGCCTCCGTGCCCAGCGCATTTCCTATTACCTCTCTCGCTTCATCTACCGCATGCCTGGCTTTCTGGCCCAATGAATATACGCTCGAGGCGTTTCCGTAATCCTGCGTAAAATACGGCGTCATCGCTTCCAGCACTTCTTTGCTAACAGGCGTTGTAGCGTTGTGATCAAGATATATCTGTTTCATATTCAAACTCCTTATATTAAAGCCTTCACAGCAACTTGACAAATTAACATTGTAAGAATGTCAAGTTTTCGTATCGATTCTGGGAAATAAAGGCGCTCCCTTGTTAATCTTTGTGCCTGGTTTCAATAAGCCCCACTTTAAATCACTGAAATTCCTACTTTCTGCATTCTCAAGGCCAAGCTGAAGCGCTATCTTAACTGATGCCTCCGGCATAAACGGCATCAGCGCTACCGACGCCATTCTCAGGATCTCGCAAAGGTCATACATCATATCTTTTAACTCATCCTGCTTGTTTTCTTTTGCCAGTTTCCACGGGGCTTTCTGCTCTATAAATTTATTGGCGGTATTTATCACGCCCCATATGCTGTTAAGAGAGTAACTAAAATCTATGCCATCCATGCCTTTTTTAATCTCGGCGTCAAGCAGGCAGGCTTTATCAATAAGCGCCCTGGTGATTTCGTCGGAATATTTTAAATCCCTTCTTTCAGGGATACTGCCTGCAAAATATTTTTCTACCATTGTCAGCGTCCTATGCAAAAGATTTCCAAGATCATTTGCGAGATCGCTGTTGATCCTAGAGATCAGCGCCTCTTCCGAAAATGATCCATCCGCGCCAAACTGCACTTCTTTCAGAAGAAACAGCCTGTACGCGTCTACGCCAAACCTGGAAACCATGCTTCCGGGATCTATGGCGTTGCCCTTTGACTTAGACATCTTGTCCCCGCCCACCTTCCACCACCCGTGAGCAAATACTGTCTTTGGCAGCTCAAGGCCTATCGCGTGAAGCATTATGGGCCAATAAACCGTATGCGGCCTCAGGATATCTTTACCTATCATGTGTATATCAGCCGGCCAGAATTTTTTAAACTTTTCAGGATTATCTTTATAGCCGCAAACGCTTATATAATTCAGCAAGGCGTCGAACCATACATAAGTAACATGATCTTTGCTGAACGGTATATCAATGCCCCATGAAAGCCTTGAACGCGGCCTTGATACGCAGAGATCGTTCAGGGGATTTTTTAGAAAACTCAACATCTCGTTTTTCCTTATAACAGGCTTTATAAAATCTTCGTGCGAATTTATATAGTCTATCAGCCAGTTCTGGTATTTGGAAAGTCTGAAAAAGAAATTTTTTTCTTTTATTTCCTCAACCTTGCGCTTGCAGTCAGGGCACAGATCATCTACCAGCTGAGCCTTTGTCCAGAAACTTTCGCATGGCGTGCAATACCATCCGCTGTATTCGCCTTCGTAAAGATCGCCGTTTTTGTAAAGCGTATTAAGGACGTCCTTTACTACATCTTCGTGCCTTTTCTCCGTAGTGCGGATAAAATCATCATAGGTTATATCCAGCTGCTTCCACAGCTCTTTAAATACAGGCACAATGCTGTCCACAAATACCTTTGGCTCCATGGCTTTTGATTCAGCGACATCTTTTATCTTTTGGCCGTGCTCATCGCTGCCGGTGGAAAACAAAACTTCATAGCCTGTAAGCCTTTTATATCTCGCGAGAGCGTCGCAAGCTATATTTGTATAGGAATGCCCTATATGAGGCGTGCTATTTACATAATATAACGGCGTAGTAATATAAAATTTATCCATTTTTTTTAAACAAGACCTGATCTTGCTCTCACTTGTTGTAATCCAGCTCTATGTGTTTACCTTCTTCTAGCGCAACAACCACCTTTCGCTTCAAGGCGTTTACGCTTATGACCTTGCCTTTGCCTTCAGGCAAAGTTATCTTTTCGCCTTCTTTAGGCAAGCCTTTCAAATATTTTTTATAATTTTCATATTCATAAGAGAGGCAGCACATGAGCCTGCCGCATACGCCGGAAATCTTGGTTGGATTCAGAGACAAATTCTGCTCCTTCGCCATCCTGATTGTCACCGCGTCAAAACCTTTCAAGAAGCTAGCGCAGCAAAGAGACCTCCCGCAATGCCCGTATCCTCCAAGCATCCTGGCTTCATCTCTCACGCCTATTTGTTTCAATTCTATCCGAACCTTGAAAATATGCGCCAAATCCTTGACTAGCTCCCTAAAATCAACCCTGTCCTCGGAAGTGAAATAAAAAATAAGCTTTGTGCCGTCAAACGAATATTCCGCGTCAATAAGCTTCATGTCAAGCTTGCGCTCCTGTATCTTCTTCACGCATATCTGAAACGCGTCCTTCGTGCGTTTCTTGTTTTCACTTATCTGGTGATTGTCTTCCTTGGTGGCGATGCGTATAATCTTTTTTAAAGGCTTCTTAAGATCTTCCTCGGAAACCTTCTCCGGTATGCACATTACCTGCGCATAGTCCTGACCACGCTCTGCGTCTATTATCACATAATCTCCTACCTTAGCTTCCAGGCCATTCGAATCATACAAAACTATACTGCCCGATTCCCTGATTCTCAACTCTATTATTCCATGCATGTCTATTGCCTTTCTAATTCAAGCGCCATATTAAAAAGCGCCATCTTTGGGTTTATATTTCTTTTTACATAACTTATAGTATTTATAACGCTGGCAATATCTCTTTCTATTTTTTCCGAGGAAAAACTGGCAGAATAAGAAAATATCTCCTGAATCCTGTCCATATTCAAAAAAACAGCCTTATCTTCCGTAAATTTAGATACAAGCAAATCCCTGTACCAGAATAAAAGCATCTGAAGGGATTCCTCCAGGTCGGAATATTTTTTTTCGTCGCAGACTTCCTCTCTGAACATAGCCCTTTTTCTGAAGAAAAAATCATTTAACATCTTATCCCGCTCCCTGATCTTATCCTTATCTTTAAAAGCTACTGCCATGCCCAGACTGCCAAGCGCCATATGCGAAAACAAAACCGCTTCATCTTCGCTTGAGGCATGCCTTTTAATAAGCAGTTCCTGAATCTGCGGCTGGCTCAAGAGACCAAACTTCACAAGCTTACACCTGGAAATAACCGTCGGCAAAAGGCCTGAAATACGCGAAGTGGTCAATATGAATATCTGGTTATCTCTGGGCTCTTCCAGAATCTTCAAAAGCGCGTTCTGGGATTCTTCATTCATATCCTCTGCGTCAGTTATTATGAATATCTTTTTCCTGGCCTCGTACGGTTTCAGGCTCGCCTGATAAATTATATCCCTTATCTTGTCTATCTTAATGAAGCTGGACTCCTTCTCCTTATGTATGATAAATACATCCGGATGATTTAAAGAATTTATTTTGCCGCACGAAACGCATTCCTCGCAAGCGTCGAGGCCTTTTTTTTCGCAATTAACAGCCTTGGCAAATTCCATGCTTACAGAGCGCTTTCCAACGCCATCCGGCCCGGCAAAAAGATAAGACCCGTTAATCTCGTCCTTCTCCAGCATGCCGCGCAATAATCTTATTGCCCTGTCCTGGCCTGCGATATCTTTTAATGACATATCTTTAAGACTGCCTTCCTGATCTCTTCCTGCGTCAAGCTTATTTCCCTAATTGAAGATAGAACCTTTACTCTTTTCGGCTCTTTTCTCGCTATAGAGAGATAACCGTTCCTCACTTTATTGTGATAGGAAACCGATTTTCGCTCCATCCTGTCTTTTGCCCTGCCAGCCCTTAAAAGGCCTGTTTTAGCGTCTATATCCAGCAAAAATGTAATATCAGGATTCAGGCCTTTTGTAACAACGCCGGCTATGCTATCTATTACCTTCAGGTCCATACCTCCGGCGTATCCCTGGTAAGCAACAGTAGCGTCAGTAAATCTGTCGCACACTACAATCTTTCCCTGTTTAAGCGCAGGTAAAATTTTTTCCTCTACTATCTGGGCTCTCGCTGCCATATATAAGAGCATCTCGCAGCCTACGCCCATGCCTTTATTTTTAGGGTCGAGAAGTATTTTACGTATCTTTTCGCTTATTAACACGCCGCCCGGCTCGCGCGTATGTAAAACCTTAAAATTTTTCTTACGCAAAAAATCGCACAATAGCCTGGAATGCGTCGTCTTCCCGCTTCCTTCAGGGCCTTCAAAAGTTATAAACATTCCTCGTTTTAGCATAAATTATAATAACTGCTCCCCAGCATAACTCATAAACTTTACAAAAGTGACATTGTTAGAGTGTCAAGTTTATAACATTATTTCATTCTCCGCATAAACTTTACAAAACCGTCATTGTCAGAGTGTCAAGTTTATGGGGTTATTTTGTTCTCCATGTTGTGTTGTCTTTTGTGTCCTCTAGTATGACGCCTTGATCTTCCAGCTCTTTCCTGATCCTGTCCGCGGCTTTAAAATCTTTTTTCTTCCTGGCCTCATTTCTATTTTTAATAAGCAAGTTAACCTTTTCGGCTAAAGCTGTATTATCATTGAATTCTCCACTGCCATGTTCTGTCAGTCCTTCAAACAGTCCCAGGGTTTTTCCTAAACCAACTAAGGTCTTTTTTGCATATCCCGCTTTTTTTCCATTTTCTATATTCTTATTGATAAAAGATACCATTTCAAAAATAACGCCCAATGCCTGAGCTGTATTGAAATCATCATCCATGACTTCTTCAAATCTCAAACGATACCCGTCGATATCTTTATCCGGGACTACTTCTTCTTTTATATCTTTGAGCTTTTTCATTAATATATCAATCCGCTCATAGGCTTTCTTCGCCTCTTCCATCTTCTCCCATGAAAAATCCACAGGATGGGAATAATGCGTCTGCAAAAATAATATTTTCAATACGCTGGCGGGATATTTGGCTAATATATTCTCTATAGTAATAAAATTTCCCAGGGATTTGGCCATCTTTTCTTTATTGATGGTCAAAAGGCCGTTGTGTATCCAGTAGCGGGCGAATTTTTTGCCAGCGCCTTCCGACTGCGCTACCTCATTTTCATGATGAGGGAAAATAAGATCTATGCCCCCTCCATGTATGTCGAATTCTTCCCCTAAGATATCAGAGCTCATCACCGAGCATTCTATATGCCAGCCAGGCCTGCCGTTTCCCCAGGGGCTGTCCCAGGAAGGCTCGCCGGCTTTTACAGATTTCCACAAAGCAAAATCCAGGGGATCTTTTTTCTTTTCCCCAAGAGCGATCCTCGCGCCTGAAGCCAGCATCTCAAAACTTTGATTGGATAATTTTCCATAGCCATCGGCTTTCCGCACATCAAAATATACGTCGCCGCCGGAGACATAAGCCACTCCGCGCTCTATCAATATTTTTATAAAATCTTTCATCTTCTCTATGTATTCCGTAGCCTTTGGCTCTTTGTCAGGCTCCATGATGCCAAGTTTTTCCATATAGTCATGATAGACTTTGAGATATTTATCCGAAACGCTCTTTACCGCGATGTTTAAATCTTCTTTCTTAAACTCCTCTTTTGCCTTATTGATTATTTTATCGTCTACATCCGTAACGTTCCTGACAAATTTAACCTCATAACCTCTATACTTAAAATAGCGGCGGATAACGTCAAATACGTAGGCGCTTCTTGCGTGGCCTATATGAGGCGCGTCATAAACAGTAGGCCCGCATACATATACCCCGACATTGCCTTCTTTTAAAGGCTTAAATTCTTCTTTTTTTCTCGTAAGCGTATTATAAATTTTTATACTCATATTTACCTTTTATCAGGCTAAACACACGACCGCATACGCCGCAAGAGCGTCGCCCCTTCCGAGCGCGCCAACGCCTTCCTGCGTGGTAGCTTTTACGTTTACGCAATCAATGCTTATGCCAAGGGCGGTTGATATTTCTTTTTTCATGCTGTCTTTAAAAGGCGCTATCTTCGGCTCTTCCAGTATAATTACGGAATCTACATACTCCACCCTGAAGCCTTTTTTCTTTGCTTTTTCCGAAACCTCTTTTAAAAGTTTCGCACTGGATATATTCAGATATTTATCGTCATTCACTGGAAATTGATGGCCTATATCGTCCATACCGGCTGCCCCGAGAATCGCATCACATATTGCATGCAAAAGAGCGTCTCCGTCAGAATGGCCCTGAAGCCCCTTTATATGCGGGATCTCAACGCCTCCCAGCATAAGAGGCCTTCCTTCCACGAACCTGTGAATGTCATAACCAATTCCTACTCTCATAAGAACTCCTTTAATAAGATTTTCGCTAATTCCAGGTCTTCTCTTGTAGTAATCTTTATATTGCTATATGACCCCATTACAATCTTTGGTTTTACTCCGATTCTTTCTACGAGGCAGGAATCATCTGTCGCGATAATTTTTTTCTTTCTGGCTGCTTCGTACGCCTTTTCTATCAGGTCTCTTCTAAAAATCTGGGGCGTCTGGGCTTCCCAGAAACATTCTCTCGAAGGAGTGTTTTTGATAAAACCATTTTTATTTACAAATTTCAAAGTGGGTTTTACCGGGACAGCCGCGACCACGGCGTTAAACTTGGACGCTTTCTTTAACAAGTCTTCTATAAACTTATCTGTAATAAAAGGTCGTATGCCGTCATGGATTAAGATATAGTCCGCGTCTTTGGATACCACCTTCAGCGCATTGTAAACAGAATCGCTGCGCTCTCTGCCTCCAGTTACAAGGGTCGCCTTTTTTATATTATATTTCTCGACTATCTCTCTTCGGGCTTTGTTCAACTTGTCTTTGCTGACGCTGACTAATATCTCGGTTATATTTTTATTTCTGGAAAGCGCTATCAAGGTCCTGGCAAGTATGGGTTTGCCGCCAAGAGCTATATAAGGTTTTTGCGTCTTTGATTTTAATCTAGTGCCTGCGCCCGCGGCAGGAACAATGGCTGCTACTTTCATATATATGTACGCTCAAGACCTGGTCTTGTTAGCGTTAGTCTCTTGAAGTTTTCCAAAAATCATTCTGCCGGCTGCTGTCTGGAGCACGCTTCCTACAACCACGTGCACATTCTGGCCGATTAATCTCCTGCCGTTATCCACAACTATCATTGTCCCGTCTTCCAGGTACCCGACCCCCTGGTTATATTCTTTGCCTTCTTTGATAAGCCTTATCTCCATTATCTCTCCAGGCAAAACTACAGGCCTCAAGGCATTGGCAAGTTCATTTACATTCAATACCCTTATGCCCTGTATCTCTGAAACCTTATTCAGGTTGTAATCATTGGTAAATATTTTTGCACTCAGCACCTTTGCCAGCTTTACAAGTTTCAGATCGACCTCTTTTATATCATCGAAATCATCATTGTGTATTTTAACGTCTATGTTGGCGCTCTTCTGCAATTTCCCAAGTATATCCAGGCCCCTTCTTCCCCGCTCGCGCTTCAGGGAATCGGAAGAGTCTGCTATCTGCTGCAATTCTTTCAGCACAAACCTCGGCACAATAAATTTTCCATCCAAAAAACCTGTTTTGCATATATCCGCGATCCTGCCGTCTATAATGACGCTTGTATCAAGAAGTATTATATCGTCATTCTGATCCTGCCTTGAAAATTTAACGTATGGGACCACTATATTAAACTCGTCCCTGCCGCGCATTGCCATGATCATGCCGAGGTAACAGAACACAAGCGTAAGGACTACTCGTAAAGAATATACCAGATTCTTATCCAGGGAGATAAGCGATAAGGTGTCAGATACTAATTTCGCCATTATGAGTCCGAACAATAATCCAAAAACAGCGGACGAAAGGCCTCTTACAGACACTCTTCTCATGGTAAATTCAAGAATAATTATGATTATGGACATTAAAAAACCAGCTAAGGCCCCCAGCGCGCTAAAGTTAGCTCCGCCAGCCTGCACAAACGATCCTACCTGGAAACCTATTACTACGCTGAGCATCACAAAAAATATACGTATAAATATTAAAGTCATATACAAGGCTCCCTTCTATAGCATAACAGCTGACTTGTTATTTCTTTTTCCGCGCTTCCGGCGGCTTGAATAAAAGCTTCCAAGGATGTTCTTTTATATCCAATATCATCTCATCGATATGCCTGTACAGCGCATCATCGGACATAAGCCTTCCGATAGTGCCGTTTCCCTGTTTGGCGGAAGATAAAAAATCTCTCAAGTCTCCACTCAGCGCCTCTATATTGCTAACCGTATTTTTTAAAGACGCTCTCAAGCTGTCGTCTCCGGCAATCTTATTTATAGATTCCGTAAGAGTGGTTATTCTTTCTATAAGCTCCTTGGTGGACCTGGCAAGCTCTTCCGTAGATACAGGATCGCTTCCTCTCAGCCTATCTCCTTTTTGCAAAAGCCTTACGTCCCTGGTGCCGGGGGAAATCTCCAAATATTTTTCTCCCAAAAGCCCAAGCGTATTAATAGACGCTTTTGCATTTTCATTAATCCAGGTACTTTGAGACACCCAGACAGTCAGCTTAACAAGGGGCTTCTTTTCCTTTTCATCAAAATAGATGTTTATCTCCTGCACCTCGCCCACCTGTACCCCTGAATAACGCACGGGCGCGCCTATCCCTATGCCATTTGCAAAGCTGAAGACTACGTCAAGGTTATATCCGCGCTTGACGCTATAAAAGTTGCCGATAGAAAATATTATTACGGCAAGTATCACCATGCCTATAAAAATAAATATCCCAACTTTTAACTCAAAATTCATGCGTGTAAACATTTATGGCCCCCTTTTATTATGCGTCTTCTGTAATTGGACCTTTTGCAGCTCCTGTTATAAATTGTTTCACTATCGGATCTTTTGTATTCTTGATCTCATCCGGAGTGCCGATCGTTATAATCTTTCCGTTATACAACATCGCTATCCTGTCAGCTATCTTAAAAGCGCTGACCATGTCATGAGTGACAGCTATGGAAGTTACTTTTAATTTTTTATTCAAATCTATAATTAAGTCATTTATAGCGTCTGCCATTATAGGATCCAGGCCCGTAGTCGGCTCATCGTATAATATAATCTTTGGATTATTGCAGATCGCCCTGGCAAGCCCCACTCTTTTTTTCATCCCTCCGCTCAGTTCGCTGGGCATAAGTTTCTCTATGCCCTTTAAACCCACAAGCTCAAGGGAACCAGCCACCTTTTTCTGGATATCTTTTACAGACGCATTAGTGTGCTCCTTTAATGTAAATCCCACATTCTCTCCAACCGTCATTGAGTCAAATAAAGCGGCTCCCTGAAAAAGCATTCCAAAGCTAAGCCTGAGTTTATCCATCTCGTATTCTTCAAGCCTTGCCACATCATTCCCGTCTATAATAACCTGGCCCGCATCAGGCTTCATAAGCCCTATTATATGCTTCAAGAGCACGCTTTTCCCGCAGCCTGAGCGGCCTATTATGACAATCCTCTCGCCTGAATTTATAATAAGGTTCAGATTGTCCAGCACCTTTGAGCGAGTAAATGTTTTTGAAAGATTTATAATTTCTATCATAATGTCAGAATAATTCTTTTTGCGACTCTTTTTTATACGCTATCTTCAGATGATCATACGCAAGCTTTGTAATTTCTCTGCCTCTCGGCGTACGCTTTAAAAATCCTATCTTTAATAAAAAAGGCTCCACCACATCCACTATAGTATCGCTTTCTTCGTTAAGTGTCGCGGCAAGCGATTCTATGCCCACCGGCCCGCCGTCATAAAAATCAATTATAGCTTTCATGACTTTTCTGTCTATCTCATCCAGGCCCGCCTCGTCTATTCTGTGCGCCTCTAGGCCCAAAATTGCAATTTCTTTATCTATTTTCTTATTGCCTTTTACTTCGCTATAATCCCTTACCCTTCTTAAGAGCCTGTTGGCTACGCGAGGGGTGCCGCGTGAACGATTTGCAATCTCCACAGCTGCGTCTTTATCAAGCGGGATGCTTAAAAGCTCCGCGGAGCGCTCTATTATTTTTACAAGGTCTTCCGCCTCATAGAATTCAAGGTGGTAAAACATGCCAAATCTGCCTCTTAGAGGCGCGCTCAAGAGTCCCGCCCGGGTCGTAGCGCCGATAAGCGTAAATCTTTTCAAATTGAACTTTATGGTCTTCGCGTAAGGCCCTTTATCTATAAGAAAATCTATTTGATAATTTTCCATAGCAGGATAGATAAACTCCTCCACAACCTTTGAAAGCCTATGAATCTCGTCGATAAAAAGTATATCGCCTTCGCCTAGATTGGTAAGAATACCTATTAAATCCCCCGCCCTTTCTATTGCAGGGCCGGAGGTAGCGGTTATCTTGGAGCCCATCTCTCGGCTTATAATATGGGCAAGGGTTGTCTTGCCTAACCCTGGAGGGCCTGAAAGCAAAACATGCTCAAGGCCTTCGTTTCTGTTTTTCGCGGCCTTTATTGCGATATTTATATTCTCAACTACATGTTTCTGGCCTACGAAATTTTTCAGGTTATCAGGCCTCAAAGAAATATTAAATACCGTTTCTTCTTCCGCTTCCTGGCCTGTAATTAACCGTTCGCGATCATCATTTGTTTCATTCTTAGGCATTATTATAGAGCGCCGGGAACCGGCGCGCCCCCTGTTATTTTTTCTTCCTTTGTTTATACACTTCGTTCAACAAATCTTCCGCCGTTTCTACATCCGGATTGCGTTTTAGCGCTTCATCCAGCATATTTTTGGCTTCGAATTTTTTATACTGTAGCTGCAATAAAACGCCCATGGCCTCTTCTTCTATACCATGCTTGAGCGTAAAGCCTTCGGCTCCGGTTCTGGTATCCTGCATAAGGGCGAATTTCCCCACCTTGCCCTGAAGCTTTGCCACAATCTCTCTTGCCCTCTGCTCTCCGATGCCGGGCAGAGACTTTAAAAAAGGCACGTCAGCCATATCAATCGCCCTGGCAATCATAGATATCGGCATCTTTAACGCCCTCACCGCAGCCTTCGGCCCGATCCCGGAAACCGTTATAAATTTTTCAAAAAATTCTTTTTCTATTTCGTTTAAGAAACCTACCAAACACTGAAACCCCTTGGACTGCTCCAGCTGGAAATAATGATATGTAATAAGAGAAATAGGCTTGTCAGGCTGCATGCTGCTTTCAAGGGACTGCATCACGGCGCCTGGAATAAACACTTCGTAACATATGCCGCTTGCTTCCAGCACTATTGAATCTTCTTTTTTCTCTATCAGCTTACCTGAAATCCTGCAAATCATTCCTATGCCCCCATATGTTGGCATGCGTAATCGCAAGAGCCAAAGCATCCGTAACGTCAAATGGCTCGGGTGGATCCTTTAATCCTAATAAACTTGTGACAGTCCTCTGCATCTGCTCCTTCGAAGCTATGCCGTGCCCGGTAATGGCTTTTTTTATCTTCGTAGCTTGATAATTAACAAGCGAAATCTTCTGATGCTCGACTGCAAGGCATATTGCGCCACGCGCATGGCCCATCAGTATGGAAGTCTTCGGATGTTTGTAATGAGAATACACTTCCTCCAGCACCACTACATCAGGAGACGTATCCTTTATTAACTTTATAACTTTTTTATAAATATCCTCCAGGCGTTTTTCCATTTTATCCTTTGGTTTAGACCTTATAACGCCGGCCTCCACCAATCTGACGTCCCGCCCGCATAAATCTATAAGCCCGTAACCCGTAATCCCAAGTCCCGGATCTATTCCCAATATCCTCATCATTCCCGCCTAACGCTTCTAGGGAAATATGAAATAAAATAACGCTGTGAAAAGACAGTCAGCCGCGATTATTAAAATAAACGAGATTACAACGGAACGTGTTGTAGCTTTTCCTACGCCTTCAGCCCCGCCTTCCGTAGTAAAACCTTCATAGCATGAAACTATGCATATAATTATCGCAAATATAAACGACTTAAAAAGGCCTGTGAACAGATCCTTGAACGCAAGCGTATCAAACGTCATCTTCCAGTATATCGTAGATCCTATTAGGAGCTTATAAACGCCTATCACATATCCGCCTATTATACCTACGAAATCAGCGTAAACCGTCAATAGAGGAAGCATAATGCACAGCGCGAGAAATCTCGGCACAACAAGATATTTCACTGGGTTCGCGGCAAGGGTCCTTAAGGCGTCTATCTGCTCGCTCACCTTCATTGTCCCGAGTTCCGCGGTAATGCTCGCGCCAACCCTTCCGGCAATAACAAGCGCCGTTAAAACCGGGCCCAGCTCTCTCAGCATAGAAAGCGCCACAAGGCTAGATATGTACATCTGAGCGTTCATCTTTGTCAGCTGATACGCGCTCTGAAGCGCCAACACCATCCCCGTAAAAAACGCTACCATAAAAACTATGGGAAAGCTCATAACGCCGATCTTGTGCATCTGGATAAACCATTCTTTTTTTCTGAAAGGCCGGACAAATACCTGGAATACTGTGCCCACCAACAGATTAAATGTGCCGCCTATATAAATAAAAAAATTAAGCGCTTTTATCCCAAGATCGTTTATCCACTCTCTCATAAATACACCTCAAAATTTTTTCTTGTGCTCTATTCCAAAAAATTCTTCGTTCTCTTTTAATTTCATCTGGAATATCTGGCCGTTATCCAGCTTATATTCCAGGCTCATCTCGTCCAGGTTTTCCCTTTTCTGATAAGGAAGCAGCTCTTCCCTGGCAAATGTCCTGAATCCTACTGACACGTTGTCGCCTATATCCTTGATCATTTTAATGCTGTCAGAACCATCTTTGCTTATATCCCAGCCATCCCACACTATTGTTTTCATATCAGACTTCAGTTTCATATAACTCATAAGATCGGAGCGCGCAATACTTCTCAGGTCTATGTAGCCTTCCATTGTAAAAGTAGCCTGGGCCTGCCTGATATTAGAGTCCACTATGCTGATTATAGGGCCTACGCCGTGTATTTTTATCTCGGCAGAATCATACCATATAGGGCCTATCTTGCCGGATCGGCCTCCTATGAAGCCGCTTGACTGGAGATTATTGATCGGGCCTTTTATATTGAAAACGCCGCTCATGACCCCGGTCACAACGTCGGGCCTCTTTGCCTTTGTTATTATCGCAATATCCCTGAGATTCGCCCTTAGTATTTCAAAACAAATATTCGTTTCAAACGGTTCCTTTAAGCTTACGTCTCCTCTTAAACGATAGAATTCTCCAAAATTCAGGGAATATATTTCAAGCTTATCCTTTGTAAGCTTGAAAAATACCTTTAAATCCGGCAGCACGCTGGAATTAAGCGTCATATTGCTGGAATAAAGTTTGCCTGTCAGGCCGTCCTTCAATACCTTGGCTTTCAAAACAAAATTGCCGGATAGAGCCGCCGCCTTTAATATTCAGTTTGTCTATTTTTAATTCTGAAATCAGCCTTTCGTTGTTGCGAAAATAAAAATTCAGAGAGACAGCTTTATCTATCCCGAAATCTACCGCCCAAGCGCTGACTATAAAAATAAATATTAAAATTGCAGCTAACGCCGCAATTTTTAGATTACAACCTCTATAATTCAACAGTATGATAGTTTCCTTTTTTTATTCTTTTAATACAAGCTTCCCGTTTTCAGCGGACACCTTTACAGGTTTTCCTTTTACAAGGCGTTTTGAAATCATCTCTTCCGCTAAAGGATCTTCCAAAAATCTTTGTATAGTACGTTTTAAAGGCCTTGCGCCGAAAATAGGGTCAAAGCCTTTTTCTATCAGAAAATCTTTCGCTGACTGGTCTAGGACTATATCCACAGTCTGCTCTTTCAGCCTGGCCGTCACTTCTTCCATCTCTATTTCTATAATCTTATACAGGTCCTCTTTTGTAAGAGGATGAAATACTATTGTATCGTCAATCCTGTTTAAAAATTCAGGTTTAAATGTCTTTTTAACCTGGTCCAGAAGCCTTTCCTTCATATCTTTGTAAGTGATTTCTTGGGACTCTGATTTAAAACCGAGGGAGCCGTGTTTCCTGAATATCTCCGCTCCGACGTTGGACGTCATGATAAGTATGGTATTTCTAAAGTCCACCTTTCTGCCAAAACTGTCCGTAAGGCGTCCGTCTTCAAGAACCTGCAACAGGATATTAAATACATCAGGGTGGGCCTTTTCTATCTCATCCAGAAGTACGACTGAGTAAGGCCTGCGCCTGACCTTTTCCGTAAGCTGTCCGCCCTCTTCATAGCCGACATACCCAGGAGGAGCTCCTACAAGCCTTGAAACATTAAATTTCTCCATATACTCGGACATATCAATCTGTATAAGAGCGTTTTCATCGCCAAACATGAATTCCGCAAGCACTCTCCCTAAATGGGTTTTTCCTACGCCTGTAGGCCCAAGAAATATAAAAGAGCCTATCGGCCTTTTGGGGTCTTTTATGCCTGCGCGCGAACGCCTGACCGCATGGGCGATAGCGCTTATAGCCTCATCCTGCCCTATTATTTTATTATGCAGCTCGCTCTCCATCTTCATGAGCCTTTCAGACTCTTTTTGTTCAAGCCTGAAAATAGGTATGCCCGTCCATTTTGAAACCATGTTGGCGATCAGTTCTTCGTCAACCTTCGGCCTGGCCTCCATCCTGGTTTTTTTCCATTCCTCTCGAGTTTTATCTAGCTTGGCGCGCGATTTTTTTTCTTCGTCCCTGAGATTAGCGGCCTTTTCAAAATCCTGATTTTTTATCGCGGAATCCTTTTCTTTATGTATATTTTCTATGGCGCTCTCCATATCCTTTATTTCCTGCGGAGCGGTCATGATAGAAAGCATGGCCTTCGCGCCGGCTTCATCTATCAGGTCTATGGCCTTGTCAGGCAAAAATCTTCCTGAGATATATCTGTCTGAAAATTTCGCTGCGGCTTCTATCGCGGAATCCGTAATTTCAACTCTGTGATGAGCTTCGTATTTATCCCTAAGGCCTTTCAATATTTTAATTGTCCCCTCAACGCTGGGCGGTTCAACCATGATCGTCTGAAAACGCCTTTCAAGCGCAGCGTCCTTTTCTATGTGTTTTCTGTATTCATCCAAAGTAGTCGCCCCTATACACTGTATCTCGCCTCTTGAAAGAGCCGGCTTCAGAATATTTGAAGCGTCTATCGCGCCTTCCGCGCCGCCCGCCCCAACCAGGGTATGCAATTCATCTATAAAAATAATTACGTTTTCAGACCTTTTTATTTCATCCATCACCGCTTTTATTCTCTCTTCAAACTGGCCCCTATATTTTGTGCCGGCTACCATAAGCGCGAGATCCAGTATAATCACTTTCTTATCTTTCAACACCTCGGGTATATCGCCTTTTACTATATTCTGCGCGAGGCCTTCTACTATTGCTGTTTTACCTACCCCTGCTTCGCCTAAAAGCACCGGATTATTTTTCGTGCGCCTTGAAAGTATCTGGATAACCCTTTCTATTTCACTTTCTCTCCCTATCACGGGATCCAACTTATTATCGCGCGCAAGTTGAGTAAGATTCCTGCCAAAAGCGTCAAGCGCAGGAGTTTTAGAACCTGCTTTCTGGTGCGGAGCGTGACCGGCTGATGGAGCCTGTCCCGGCTGCTGAGGAGCTGCCCCAAAACCAGGCTGTATATTAGAGCCTAAAAGTTCAGCTATTTCTTCTCTCACCTTACTGAGATCAAGCCCGAGATTTACCAATACTTGAGAGGCAACGCCTTCGCCTTCTCTTATGAGCCCCAGCAAGATATGCTCTGTGCCTATATAATTATGGCCTAAAGATCTGGCCTCTTCGCTTGAAAGCTCTATAACTTTTTTAGCTGTTGGAGTAAATGGTATATCGCCTGAGACAACCGTAGGCGGGCCGGGC
>Ga0247841_10000258_pt1 | contig 145226 bp, 138 predicted proteins | sample LaCruzMarch2015__2_FD_192410 | JGI IMG/M metagenome (GOLD analysis project Ga0247841, IMG submission 192410) | Freshwater microbial communities from meromictic Lake La Cruz, Castile-La Mancha, Spain - LaCruzMarch2015_18m | ecosystem: Environmental > Aquatic > Freshwater > Lake | place: Spain...
GCTGATCTGATAGCCGCCGGATTATCGCCTTTTGCGCCAGAAACCGCCGCTATTAAAGCTAGTCGCTTGATGTTAGAAGAAATTTCAGTTTGTGCTAAACACGGTGCAAGTTTTGCCATTGAAACAACACTTTCAGGTTTGGGCTATTTGCGCCACATTCAGCAATGGCGAAATTCAGGCTATCACATCAGCTTATTTTTTTTGACCTTACCCAACGCAGAAACCGCTATTGCTCGTGTGGCAGAAAGAGTGCGGCAGGGCGGACATCATATTCCTGAAAACGTTATTCGTCGCCGATTTGAGGCGGGATTAAGAAATTTTCATCAACATTACAAAACGCACGTTGATACATGGGTGCTGTACGACAATGCAAATACACAACCTATATTACTTGAGTGGGGAGAAAACACATGAAAGTTAAAGATATTTCACAAGCCAAAGACCCTGATTTGAGAGCGTCATTGGTCGCACTGCAACGCGCCGCAGAATTGGCTAAACAAATCGCTATCCAAACAGACACAAGCATTGTTACGGTTCAAGATGGACAGATTGTTCACATTTCGGCACAAGAGCTTCGTAACTTTGATTACACGCAATGGCGGCAGAATTTAGACACCAGCGAAACGATTGAAGACATTAGCCAAAAAGCAATGGCATTAAGGGCAAAATAATGACTGCATTTAGGAGATAACTATGTCAATTACTGAATTATTACCTTCAATCGCAACACTCTCTTACGCCGACAAATTAAAACTGGTGCAAATTGTGTTGCAACAACTCGCGCAAGAAGACGGCATAATGATGTCATCAGATATAACAGAAATAGCGCATTTATCCGAAAGCGCACTTAAAAACGCATGGGATAACGAAGAAGATGCCGTTTATGACCCATTATAATTTTGGTGATGTGGTTATCGTGCCTTTTCCTTTCAGCGGTGGTATTGGAATCAAAAAACGTCCAGCCGTTGTAATTAGCCATGAGCAATATCAAAAAAATCGCCACGATATTATTTTATTGGCAATCAGTAGCCGTATTCGTGAACCGTTAGATTATGGCGAAGTGCTTATAAACGATTGGCAACAAGCGGGCTTATTGAAAGCCTCGATATTAAAACCGTTGATTTTTACATTTGAACAAAAAAGCCTATTGATGCAGCTTGGTAGTCTTACATCAACCGATAAAATGCAACTTGATAAGCTGTTAAAAAATATCATGGGTGATTTTGAAGCATGGCATTAAGATCAAAATAATGACTAACTAGGAGATAAACATGTCAATTACTGAATTATTACCCTCTGTGGTGACACTGTCTTACGCCGACAAATTAAAACTGGCGCAAATTGTGTTGCAACAACTTGCACAAGAAAACGGGGTTGTTATGTCACCAAAACAAAAAAACACCGCTGCTTTTGATTCACGCCGTTATTTTGGAACGGCTCACCAAACCAAACACATGATTGATGATTATTTAATAAGCGAACGTGAAGGTTGGAATTAATGGCGGCGTACTTGATTGATACAAATGTGGTCATCTATTACTTCAATGGCTTAACGCAAGATGAAACACTCCACGACGTTATCACAACGAGTTTTAACATTTCTATTATCACCAAAATTGAATTTTTGGGATGGGGACAATTTCTAGCAGATGAAAGCCTATATTTTAAGGCGAAGGAATTTATTAGCTATGCGAATGTGTTTGAACTCAACGAAGAAATTGCAGAACAAACAATTGCATTAAGACAACGATTTAAAACAAAAACACCTGATGCAATCATTGCGGCAACGGCTTTAATAAACAATTTAACAGTGGTTACTAATAATTCAGATGATTTTAACCGTTTAGGTGTGAAAAATTTTTCAGTAAACATGCAGTAATAGACATTAAAGAGCAACCAAGCACTTTTATACAGTGAGGAAAATATCATGAACATTGCTATTGAAATTGAGCAAGCGTTATACGAACAAGCACAAAAAGAAGCCGAAATTGAACAGCGTAGCATAGCTGGGCAAATTGAATTTTGGGCACGTTTAGGCAGAACGGCATTAGATAATCCTGATTTACCGATTAGTTTTGTCCGCGATTTACTGATTGCCAAAGCCGAAGAACGATCATTGTCGACACCTTTTGTGCCACAAGGAAAGCACATTGATGACTGATATTTGTGTTCTGCAAAGTAGCCTATTCCGTAAAAGCTATAAAAAGTTACACGCTAATCAACAATTAGATGTTGATGAGGCACAACTGAAATTGTTAAAAATCCACAGATTGGCGAGCCAAAAATGGGTGATTTGGCAGGAATTTTTGTTTTTAAATTCAAATGTTGTGGTCACACAACTTTACTGGCTTATGAATTTGACCCGCAAACCCGTCATTTGTTACTGCTGGGTTCACACGAAAATTTTTACAGAAATTTAAAGCGGTAAAGGAAAAAACAAGACAATGACCGAACAAGATTTAAACAAATTAGGCAGTACACTTTGGGCAATTGCTGACGAATTACGCGGTGCAATGAATGCCGATGATTTTCGGGATTATATGTTGTCGTTTATATTCTTGCGGTATTTATCGAGTAATTATGAAACGGCTGTGAAAAAGGAATTAGGTTGTGATTATCCAACATTAGACGCTGACGATGCACGAATTCCGTTGGCGGTTTGGTATGAAAAAAACCCTGATGATGTCATCGCATTTGAACAACAAATGCGCCGTAAAGTGCATTATGTGATTCAACCTGAATACTTGTGGAGCAGCATTGCTGAACTTGCCAGAACGCAACATGACGAGTTATTACATACCTTAGAGAAAGGTTTTAACTATATTGAAAATCAAAGTTTTGCGAATGCGTTTCAAGGCTTGTTTTCTGAAATTAATTTAAACTCTGAAAAATTGGGTAAAAAATACCCTGACCGTAACGCGAAACTCTGCACGATTATTAGCAAAATCGCGTTAGGCATTGCACAATTTTCAACCAGCAACGATGTTTTAGGTGATGCTTACGAATATCTAATTGGACAATTCGCTTCAGGTTCAGGCAAAAAAGCAGGTGAGTTTTATACGCCACAACAAATTTCTACGATTCTTTCTGAAATTGTCACACTCGACAGTCAAGCCCCTGCAACGGGTAAGAAAACAAAGCTCGATAAAGTGTTAGATTTTGCCTGTGGTTCTGGTTCGTTGCTGCTTAATATCCGCAAACAGCTAGGTACACACGGCATTGGTAAAATTTACGGTCAAGAAACAAACATCACGACTTACAACTTAGCACGCATGAATATGTTGTTACATGGTGTTAAAGATTCTGAATTTGAAATCCATCACGGCGATTCATTGTTAAATGACTGGGATATTTTGAACGAAATGAACCCCGCTAAAAAATTAGAATTTGATGCGGTGGTTGCTAATCCACCTTTTAGTTATCGATGGGAACCGACTGATGCGTTGGCTGAAGATTTCCGTTTTAAAAATTATGGACTTGCGCCTAAATCAGCCGCTGACTTTGCCTTTCTTTTACATGGATTTCACTTTTTAAGTGAACAAGGCACGATGGCAATTATTTTGCCGCATGAGGTTTTATTTCGTGGTGGTGTGGAAGAACGAATACGCACGAAATTATTGAAAGAGGGTCATATTGATACGGTGATTGGTTTGCCAGCTAACTTGTTTTTCTCAACGGGGATTCCTGTTTGTATTCTGGTGTTAAAAAAATATAAGAAGTCTGATGATGTGTTGTTTATCAATGCCAGTGAACACTTTGAAAAAGGCAAACGTCAGAATCGTTTATTGGATGAAAACGTCAAAAAGATTGTTGAAACATATCAGCATCGAAAAGAAGAAGAGCGTTATTCTCGACGTGTTTCAATGGATGAAATCGAGAAGAATGATTTTAATTTGAACATTTCACGTTATGTCAGCATTGCCCAAGACGAAGTTGAAATTGACTTAAAAGTGGTTAATTCTGATTTGATTGATATTGAAAAAAGTATTGCGGGCAGTCTTAACCAGCATAATCAATTTCTTAAGGAATTGGGGTTGCCACATTTACCTATACCTAAGCATCAGGCAGAAACGCTAATATGATAATGAAAGTACAGCACTTCTCATTATGGCCATCATAACGCCCAATCGCTTCAGCAGCAGCGAAAGATACGTATTCAGAAACAAACAACATGATTTTTGACGGTGAACAATTAAGCGATGTATAAGCCCCGTTGGAATTGGGTTGGAAAGCGCGAACGCAAAAAGAATTGCTTTTGATGGCGGAGTGAGTACCGATGTTAAACAAACTCGCTGGGGGGCGTGAAATTTCAGGATTGAAAGCCTATGAATAGCGATAGGAACAACACATGATTTTACCGAATAAATTACAGCTCACAAACCAGCTTGAACTTAACAAAGCCGAAGAAAAAATCAGCAAGCAAAAGGCTAAACAGCTTTTTGAAAGTGGTGAAATAAACCATCTGGAGGTTGGAACATTCAACGGATTAGCACAAATTCACGCTTATTTATTTGGCGATATTTATGATTTTGCAGGAAAACTGCGTGATGTGAACATTGCCAAGGGAAATTTCCGTTTTGCACCGCCGATGTATCTTGAACCCTCTTTGGCACATATCAGCAACATGCCGCAAGGCAATTTCAACCAAATTATTGAAAAATATGTCGAGATGAATGTCGCCCATCCTTTCCGCGAAGGCAATGGACGCGCCACGAGAATATGGCTAGATTTGATTTTAAAAAAAGAAATTAAACAGGTTATTGATTGGAATGAAGTCGATAAATCGGATTATCTTTTAGCGATGGAGCGTAGTGTGATTAAAGATATAGAAATAAAACATCTTTTACAGCAAGCACTGACTGACAAAATAGACGATCGTGAGCTATTTATGAAAGGTATTGATATTAGCTATTACTACGAAGGTTATAGTGAATTCAACACTAAGGATTTGTAAAGCGAGCCATTTTTTTTTTAAATTTAGGAGTTAGCCATGATATTAATTGAACTTGAACCCGAATTAGAAAGCATATTGGAAAATGATGCTAAACAAAAACATATTTCAACCAGTGAAATGCTTAAAAACTATTTGCTTAAAAATTATTTTAGTCAAGAAAAATCAACTGATTTATTAAGCGATATTGTTAATGACTTGCCCGAAATAGCTTGTTTTAAAAATAAAGACCCGCTAGAAATCCAAAAGGATTTGCGTGATGAATGGAATTAAGTATCTGCTTGATACCAATATCATCATTGGTTTATACCAACATCAACCAATGATTTTAGGTGTATTGATAGCTAAAAAAATCAAAATACAAGAATGTGCTTATTCGGCAATTACTCGAATGGAGTTATTGAGTTATCACGCCATAACGCCCGTTGATAAACAAGCCATTGAATTATTATTATCTCGTATGAGCTATTTAGCGATTACGCCAGCTATTGAAAATGAAACCATTGAATTCAGGCATTGCCATAAAACAAAATTACCCGATTCAATTATTGCCGCTACAGCACAACACCATCAGCTTGAGTTATTAACGTTGGATAAGAAGTTGGCGAGTAAATTATGAATAAGGACATTAAAAAAGGGTTAGTGCCTAAATTGCGTTTCTCTGAGTTTGAAGATTTTGGGGAATGGGAAGAAAAAACGGTAGGTCAGATTTCAAGAAATGTTACTGCTGGAGGTACACCAAGCACTTCAGAAAAAAGTTATTGGGGTGGAAATATCAAATGGATGAATTCAGGAGAATTGAATAATAAGAAAGTGTATGAGGTTCAAGGTCGAATTACAGAGGAAGGGTTACGAAATTCAAGCACTAAATTTATTCCCAAACATAGCGTATTGATTGGCTTGGCTGGTCAAGGTAAAACTCGTGGTACAGTTGCTATGAACATGATTGAGGTATGTATCAATCAATCAATTGCTGCAATTTTTCCGAACGATGAAAAATTTTGTAGTGATTTTCTCTATCATAATTTAGATAACAGATATGACGAATTAAGAAGGTTATCTGCTGGGGGAGAAGGGCGAGGAGGTCTTAATTTACAAATTATTAAATCATTGACAATTCATCTTCCAAACCTTCCAGAACAAACCAAAATCGCAGCCTGCCTTTCATCGCTTGACGATTTAATTACCGCACAAACTCAAAAAATTGAAGCACTCAAAACCCATAAAAAAGGCTTAATGCAACAGCTTTTTCCTCAAGAGGGCGAAACTGTTCCGAAGTTGAGATTTCCTGAGTTTATAGATTCGGGGGAGTGGGAAGAAAAAACGGTAGGGCAGATTTCACGAAATGTTACTGCTGGAGGTACACCAAGCACTTCAGAAAAAAGTTATTGGGGTGGGAATATCAAATGGATGAATTCAGGAGAATTGAATAATAAAAAAGTGTATGAGGTTCAAGGTCGAATTACAGAGGAAGGGTTACGAAATTCAAGCACTAAATTTATTCCCAAACATAGTGTATTGATTGGTTTGGCTGGTCAAGGTAAAACTCGTGGTACAGTTGCTATGAACATGGTGGAGGTATGTATCAATCAATCAATTGCTGCAATTTTTCCGAACGACGAAAAATTTTTTAGTAATTTTCTCTATCATAATTTAGATAACAGATATGACGAATTAAGAAGGTTATCCGCAGGAGGCGAAGGGCGCGGTGGTCTTAATTTACAAATTATTAAATCGTTGATAATTCATCTTCCAAAATTAAAAGAACAAACCAAAATAGCTAATTGCCTTTCATCGCTTGATGACCTTATCAATGCCCAAGTTAAAAAATGTGAACTGTTGAAAACCCACAAAAAAGGGTTAATGCAGGGGCTTTTTCCATCTTCAAATGAAGAAGATTATACAAAATCGCGGCAGAATTTAGACACCAGCGAAACCATTGAAGAAATTAGCAAAAAAGCGATGATGTTGAGAAACCATGACCAATAAAAGACAGGGGTACGAATATGTATAATCAGCAACTATTTGATAAATTGGCAATACTTCCACAAGAATATGTTGAAGAAATTAACGATTTTGTGGATTTTTTAATTTTCCGTAAAACCAATTCACAAAACAAAATAGAAATACTTAGCTCCAAAACAAAAAGTTTGCGCGGCTGTTTAAAACAGTATGCAAAATCTGAACTGATGGATTTGGAAAACAGCGCGTGGCAAGAATCCATCAAGGAAAAATATGAGCATAGTTGATGCCAATATCATTTTGCGTTATGTCTTAGATGACCATGAAACGTTATCACCCAAAGCGGCTGAAATACTTGAACAACATACTGTGACACTGCCGATTGAGGCGGCGTGTGAGGTGGTTTATGTGTTGCAAAAAGTGTATGGCATCAATCGCAAAGAAATAGAAAGTATGCTTAAAAATTTGTTAGATGAAAATTTAATTCAAATGGATAAAGCGTCGGTATTTTTAACGGCACTGGAATGTTACAGCGTGAGTTCTTTTGACTTTGTGGACACATTACTTTGGGCGTATCACGTTGTAGAAAAACAAGAAATTTTCATATTCGATGAAAAACTAAACAAACATATCCAACGCAGCTTAATAGAAAAATAACACAATGACAGAACAAGATTTAAGCAAATTAGGCTCTACACTTTGGACAATCGCTGACGAATTACGCGGCTCGATGAATGCCGATGATTTTCGGGATTATATGTTGTCGTTTTTATTCTTACGTTATTTGTCGAATAATTCTGAATTCAGCCAATAAAAACATTGGGTAAAGCAGATTTAAAAATGTCACTAAAGCAACTAAGCACGTTTATACAATTAGGGAAATATCATGCACATTGCTAACGCAACACGATGACTATGCCAACGTCAACGTCAACGTCAACGTCAACGCCTACTGAAGCCCTACATTTACTAAAAACTATTTTTGGTTACGATTGCTTTAGACATCAGCAAGAAGCGATTGTTACACATGTTATTGCAGGAAATGATGCCTTAGTATTAATGCCTACTGGTGGAGGTAAGTCCTTGTGTTATCAAATTCCTGCCTTAGTGCGCAAGGGTGTTGGGATTGTTATTTCGCCGTTGATAGCGCTGATGCAAGACCAAGTCACTGCCTTGTTACAGTTAGGCATAAAAGCCGCATTTTTAAACTCAAGCTTAACCTATGAACAATCCTGTCGCGTTGAGCAGCAATTACGTAATGGTGAACTGGATTTACTTTATATTGCCCCCGAACGTTTAACCGCGCCAAAAACTGCTTCGTTATTTGCACATTTAGACATTGCCTTATTTGCTATCGATGAAGCTCATTGTGTGTCGCAATGGGGGCATGATTTTCGTGCAGATTACCTGCAATTATCCTTACTACACGAGCAATATCCTTTAGTTCCGCGCATTGCTTTAACCGCCACCGCAGACCAAAAAACCCAAGAGGAAATTATTTTACGCTTAGGCTTAAGTCATGCTGCCTTGTTTCGTAGCGGTTTTGATCGCCCTAATATTCGTTATCGGATTATTCAAAAACAACAGGCACGCCAGCAGTTATTAGCCTTTATTGAAGCAGAACATGCCGGTGACGCAGGCATTGTTTATTGTTTATCGCGTAAGAAAGTTGAAGAAACTGCCGTATGGTTAACGGGTCAGGGCGTTAACGCTTTGCCTTATCATGCTGGGTTAAATAACAGTGTACGCGCTAAACATCAACATCGGTTTTTAATGGAAGAAGGCTTGGTTATTGTTGCCACAATTGCTTTTGGGATGGGTATTGATAAACCCAATGTGCGTTTTGTAGCGCATTTAGATTTACCCAAAAGTATTGAAGCCTATTATCAAGAAACAGGACGCGCCGGGCGTGATGGCTTAGCAGCCAATGCGTGGATGGCTTATGGTTTGCAAGATGTCATTACCTTACGCAAGATGTTGTCAGAATCGCAAGCTGATGAAGCACACAAACGGGTTGAATTTCATAAGCTTGATGCAATGCTAGCACTCTGTGAGCAAGTGCATTGTCGGCGGCAAGCCTTGCTCGCTTATTTTGATGATTATCTTGAACACCCGTGTGGCAATTGTGATACTTGTTTAGAACCTGTAAAAACATGGGATGGTACGGTGGCTGCACAGCAAGCCTTGTCGTGTGTTTATAGGACAGGACAGCGTTTTGGGGTGGCATATTTAATCGATGTGTTATTGGGTAAGCCCACGGAGCGGATTAAAAAACTAGGTCACGATACGGTCTCAACGTTTGGCATTGGTAAGCAGTACGATGAGCAGCAATGGTATTCAGTGTTTAGACAATTAGTAGCGCGTGGCTTAGTCAGTGTTAATTTTGATGGTTTTGGTGCGTTGCAATTAACTGATCGGTGTCGTTCTGTCTTGCGCGGCGATGAATCGGTGATGTTTCGCCAAGATTTGCACGCGGTTAAAACCAAACCACAAAAAGGCAGCAATAAGCAAGCGCATCATGCTAAACACACAACTTCATTATGGGATGCCCTGCGTGCTAAACGTAAAGACATTGCTTTGGCTCAGGATGTACCCCCTTATGTTATTTTTCATGATGCTACGTTAATGGCAATTATGGAGAGTAAGCCACAAACACGCCAACAAATGGCGATGATTTCAGGGATTGGGACGCGTAAATTAGAGTTATACGGTGATGAGTTTTTAGCCGTTATTCATGCGTTTGTAAATAACGATAGCAGCGTAAACGATACCGCGACTGATTCGGTTAATCTAATTAAATTAGGCTTCAGTGTTGCGGCTGTTGCAAAACAACGTGGCTTAAAAGAAGCCACTATTTTAAGTCATTTGGCACAATCAATTGAACGAGGACAATGTCGTTTAGCCGATGCGATAGACTTATCGGACACTGAAATTGCCCGTATTGAAGCCTCGATATTAGCTTTGCCAGCAGACCAGCAGCAGAGCTTAAAGCCAGTATACGAAGCCTTAGGCGGTGTGTATGATTATAATGTTTTACGCTGTGTACGCGCCGCGTTACTCTACAAAACCAGCTAAACTGTTATTCAATAGCACGCTAAACTATCCTCAATTAGCCTAAAAAGGCTACAATGAGCCCATTAATTAACCATAACTTGGATAAGTTAGGCGTATGGAATCGGAATCAAAAGATTTAAAAAACGCGGGCTTAAAAGTCACCACGCCGCGTATTAAAATATTACAACTCCTTGAAAAACAAGTCGACCAGCGTCATTTAACCGCTGAGAAATTATATAAAATCTTATTGAATGAAAACGAGGATATTGGCTTAGCCACGGTATATCGTGTGTTAACGCAGTTTGAAGCCGCAGGCTTGGTTACGCGCCACCATTTTGATGGTGGAAACTCTGTGTTTGAATTAAGCTCAGGCGATCATCATGATCACATCATGTGTATGCAGTGCGGTAAAGTTGATGAATTTACTGATGAGATTATCGAGCAACGACAGCAACAAATTGCCCACGAATTAGGCTATGAACTTACTGATCACGGCTTGTATCTTTATGGCTTATGCAGTAATTGCAAGCTTAAATAACACAGTTAATGCGTTGTTTGGCGTTATTCTTCTTTTTAGATTCTTTTCTTATTGTTCCCATAACTTATGTTTAAGCCGTTAATTCTTTATATTGGCTTGCGTTACACACGCGCCGAACGTCGTACGCAATTTATTTCTTTTGTTACGTTAGCCTCAGTATTGGGCATCGCATTAAGTGTATGCGCACTGATTACTGTGTTGTCAGTGATGAATGGTTTTGTAGAAGAAATCAGTGAGCGCATGTTAAGCATGACTGCTCATGCCACCATTACGGGTAAAACAGGGCAATTGGACGAGTGGTCAACACTAGAGCAGCAACTCACTGCATATCCTGAGATTAAAGGCATGGCACCTTTTATTTCAGGACAAGTCATGTTAAATGCTGATCGGCATGTTAGTGGCACAGTATTAACAGGCGTATTACCCGAACGTGAACGTAAGGTGTCGGAAGTGGCTGATAAAATGCAAGCAGGACAGTTGACAGATTTAGTACCAGGACGTTACTCGATTGTGTTGGGCGCAGAATTAGCAACCTATTTAGGGGTGTTTGTAGGGGATAAAATCACGGTTATTACGCCACAAGTCACCTCAACACCAGCGGGAGTCATGCCCAGAATGCGCCGCTTTACCGTGGTGGGCATTTTTAAAGTAGGTATGTATGAATATGATCGCAATATGGCGTTTATTCATTTAGAAGATGCTGCAAAATTATTTCGTATGGATAATTCTGTTTCAGCTTTGCGTTTAAAAATGGCTAATTTATTAGATGTCCCGGCAATGACGCAAACCTTAGCCAGTGATTTTTTCCCGTCTTATCACGTCAGTGATTGGACAATGGCACATGATAATTTTTTTCAAGCCATTAAAATGGAAAAAAGAGTGATGTCGATTATTTTATTGCTCATGGTTGCTGTGGCAGCATTCAATATTGTGTCGACCTTAATTATGGTGGTAACTGATAAGCGGGGGGATATTGCTATTTTAAAAACCCAAGGGCTAACTTCCGCGTCAATCATGGGTATTTTCATGGTACTCGGCACCGTAATCGGTTTAGTGGGAACCTGCTTGGGTACAGTCTTAGGGGTGTTATTGGCATGGAATGTTGCCGGCTTAGTGCATCAACTTGAAAATTTATTGCATATCAAGTTTTTATCTGCACAGGTTTATTACATCAGCGATTTACCTTCTAAACTCATTTGGGCTGATGTCTATGTTATTGCCAGTATGGCGTTTGTCTTAACCGTATTGGCAACACTTTATCCTGCTTGGCAAGCAGCAAAAATCAATCCTGCAGAAGTGCTACGCTATGAATAACCCAATGATTTTAGAATGTCGGCAGTTAACTAAGCGCTATCAACAAGGCATATTAGATGTTGAGGTGTTAAAAGGCGTCAATTTTAGCCTTGCCGCAGGTGAACGCGTCGCTATCATGGGTGCGTCTGGCTCGGGTAAAAGTACCTTATTGCATTTATTGGGTGGTTTAGATAAGCCCACGCAAGGCGAAGTGTTCCTTAAAGGCGTTAATCTTAATCAGGTTAATGCCACAAAGTTAGCAAAACTACGTAATCAAGCCTTAGGTTTTATTTATCAATCACATCATTTGTTAGGTGAGTTTACCGTTTTAGAAAATGTCGCAATGCCTTTATTAATTGCAAATCAATCAATTAAACAGGCTACGCTAGGTGCGGAACAACTTTTGGAAAGAGTAGGTTTAGGGCATCGTATGCGCCATAAACCAGGTGAATTATCGGGTGGGGAGCGACAGCGCGCAGCTGTTGCGCGCGCCTTAATTAATCGACCTGCAGTAATTTTAGCCGATGAACCCACCGGAAACTTAGACAGTAAAACAGCGGAACAGGTGTATCAGTTAATGCTGGAGTTAAATCAAGAATTGCAGGTAAGCTTATTAGTGGTCACGCATGATCATGACTTAGCTCAAAAATTAGGGAAGGTGTGGCACATGGAAGATGGTTTAATTGTTGGTCATGAGAACGTTTAATTCGCGAAAGCAACTAGACGTGTTAATAAATGTGAGTAGCCGAGGAGGGCACATATACGTCCACCTTAGCTGGCTTACAAAACGTTATTTTATAATTTTTTAAGGTAAAAAAATGAGTGCAAACAATAATAATTTCAAAATCATGCTAATCAAAATGGCAATAAAATGTATGCCTAAATTTTTAATTAAGTGGGTAGCCAATACGGTTTTAAAAGGCATCGCTAATTTAAAAGATTTTAATGTTAACTTAGACAAGAGAACGGTCTATTTTAAAATATTATTACTAGGTGAAGATGAAGCAATTGAGGTTTGGTTACATGATTTTGCGGTTTATCACGAAAATGACAGTTATCATTTTATGCTTAGAGACGCAGACTCCAATAAACCTTGGATGACAAATATTTTGGCGCGTTTTGTAAATAGAGTGTGGGTAATTCCAAACACACCACAAATTAATGAGCATATTGATTTGCTGGCGGAATTACTTCACCCCATAGAAATGCCTAGTGTTGAAGAAATAGAAAAAAAACGACTTAAAGACGATAAAAAAAAGCGCTAAGGCGGGGCGTTTGCTAAGCGTAACCATTATTTAAATAGTGGTTACGCTTAATTTTAAAAAAAAATCTCCTTAAAGAAACAGGATGAGTATGAAAAAACGTCTATATAGCTTGTTTATGTGTATGTCATTTTTTATCTTTACACCCGTCTACGCTGTGCCTGTAAAAACAGTGGTTATTCGTGTTGTCGGCACCAATTCATCATGGGGACAAGAGGCTATGCCTGGCTGGGTAAGGGCTAGTCCCATTAAAAGCACACGTGGCTATAGCGTGTATGATCTTGAAATAGCACGAACCGATGCGAGCAGCCCTGGACTGTGGCAACCACCAACTTATGCCGCATTGTATAAATTTCCTGATTGGTCAGATGCTAATCCTTTCATGTCCAATGATGAGGCACTTCACTATAAAACAAGCAGCACACTTAAAAAAATCACTTTTAAGCAATACACCGGCTCAAGTGCTGATTATTATCGCAGTAGTACCGCAGTCTCTGCCGCACTTAAGGCATTGGTTAATCAGGTATTGATTCGTGAAAAAGGACTGACGCGTTTGGTGTTGTTTTATTCTGGGCATGGCTCGCCTCATGTCTTTTTTGAAGGTGTCATTAGTAATCCAGATTCAGAAGATTTTGTTAAAACCCTTCGTAAGAAACTAGGTAAAAAAACATTCATCTTAGATTTTTCTACTAATTGTGATGTAGGTTTTTTTGATTTTGCAGTACGTTACTACCGTTTTGCTGATTACTTGATTGCTTCAGATAAACCAGTGGGTGGCTATAGCCCTAATGTAACGAATGGAGAGGGTTACTTCACCATGGATCATGATGGTAACTTAGCTGAGTTCTGGAAAAATACGCATAATCTGGAGCAGGCATTTGATGTCATCATGGCAACGCGTAAAAATCGCTGGGATGCCGTGAGTGATTCACTTAGAGATAGCGCTAACCCCCAGTCTTTGTCAGTCTATAAATTAGCAGAATTTGAAACCTTACTGACAACCTTGAAGGCAAATGGTTTAAATCCAGCAGTTGATTTGCCCGCAGCGTCTAATGATCTTGCCACTTATGCCTATGCTAGCGGTAATGCTGACCTTATTGCTGCCATGAATAAATTTAGAATTAGGTACGCATCTGATCGTAACTATGTAACGTGGAGTGATGATAGTCAGGGGTTTTCAGTGGATAACATAACGTCTCTGGAAAGCTATCTTAATCAATAACAGCCGTCGCAATAGGCATTAGCCGTATTGCGACGTTTAGTCACTTATTATTTGATGCGCTACAGCTTGCGCCTACCTAGTGCACACTTATGGATTAATGCTTACCGTGCTAGCAAGGTTTCAGCACTTAATATAATACCGTGCCACTGTTTTTAGCGCTCACGAAATCCACATAATCTTGTTTAACTTGGGCGGCATAGCTTAGTGCATAATTAAGTGTTTCTGTTTTTAAACCCGATACGTCACCATTAATTACATCAGTGATTTCTTTATCCATGCTGTAGGGGATTAAGGTGGCATCGTAATCTTTATCAGCTAAAGCATGATTTTTTGCCATGATTTTCCCCATGTATTTCACTGCATCATTAAATTTTGTATAGCTGGTTAATAGCGTGTAATCAAAGTCTTCTTGAAACGGTTGGCGTTCAGAAATGAAAAATGGCATGCCATTGTAGGTGCTGTAACCCGCTAGTACGTCAGTATTCGTTAACATAGCCTTCATACTTTTTACTACACGTTCGCCATTATGATAATCGTAAGTCCAAGCGGGCATGTTGCCTGGCGCGGCAATGGCAACCGAGCTATTGGTTTGTTGTTTCATTTCCAGAATCACATCATCGCTGGTGGCTGTTGTGGAACCATCGATTAATAAATAATACCGATAACGCCCCATACTGCCGGTGCCAGCACCAATCCGTAACGCAGCACTTTTTAAGAGGTAGTAGCTATTGCTTTTACGTTTAGCTACCGGAATTGAGCTGATGTAGCTAGCCATTGCGCCGTTAAGTGCAGAAAAGGTGCTGCTATTTACCGGCTGCAAGCTACCACTAATCGTTAAAAAAGCACGCTTACCTGAAGTTACTGCTGTGTATTTTGTCAACAAACTGGCGCGAGTTTTGCCATTAGCCGTTTGTATGGTGTCTTTAACCACGCCTGAGGTTGCAGCAGATGTGGCTGTGTAGCTTAATTCGGTATCATTGCCTTTAAATACAGCAATCTGTGTTGCGTAACTGTTCGTAAAATTTTTGACTAAGTTTTGACGATCGGCACTGCTAATACCGTTTTCTTCAGCAGCCAGCAAAATAGCAACGGCCATACGGCGTAAGTCCCACGTGTAAGAACCCCAATAACTTTCATCAAAATCATTAGTATCGAAGATGGCCGTGCCATTAGCATTACGAAATCCACCCATGTTTTGCATGTGCATATCACCACCCAACCACACGCCATTAGTAACGGTAGAGGTGTACCACGATACGGGTAAAAAGGCGGTTCGGGTATCTTCATAAAATAAATGTGCAGTGCCACGATAAAAAGCAAACGCGTTAACTGCCATTTTAGTCATTTTAACTGACAATTCACTGGGCAGCGTGGCTGCAAACGGATGATTAAAATTATAAATTTGCTGGACAAGCCATGTTTTTCGGCTGGTTGCTGCCTCTGCTTGATTGGGTAAGAAAGCAGAGGATAGGGCGGATAGAGCAAGACTCACAGCGAGTACAGTAGATTTCATAAAACGATTCTCATGGGATTAAAGCGATAAAATTAAATTGCTAAAGAGCAATCAATAAGTATAGCAGCGTAAAAAAATTGCGTGGTGTTGCAACGCTAAGCACTGTGGTGTCTAGTGCTGCTGCTTAATTGCCAATCGGTTCGCTGAGTGCTTCGTTAACAATCTGTTTAACATTATCTCCAGTGAGTGCCTGTAAAAAAGCCAGCAGGGCTGCGAGGTCTTTAGGCGATAAATTAAGTGGTTTAATTAACGGATCGAGTTGTTCATGCGCCACGCCACCGGCATTATAAAAGTCAAGCACGTCGCTTAATGAGCGCAGACTGCCGTTATGCATATAGGGCGCGGTTAAAGCAATATTGCGTAAACTTGGGGTTTTGTATTGCCAACGATGCGCTGGATTCTGGCTGATTTCATAACGTCCTAAATCATTTTGTTTGCTTGCTGAAACGCTATTAATCAGCGAATTAGCAACGTTAACAAAAACCTTAGGCGCGATTTCTAGTTGTTGTGTTGGCGCGTTAGTAACCATGTTAGCTTGATAAGCTATGCCTGTATTATGAAATTGCTGATCGGAAAATACTGCGGAGTGAGTATTTATTGTGTGGCACTTAGCACAGCCAGCTTTGCCAATAAATAAGGTGTAACCGTGTTGGGCTTCAGAGCTAAGTGCGGTGGACTCGTGTTGATATAACCAACGATCAAACGCTGAATGTGCAGAAGTTAAGCTACGTTGATAGCTTGCCAAGGCCATGCCCAGGGTTTCCATTGTTGCAGGTTTGTTAAAGGCATGCGTAAACGCAGCGTGATAATCGGCTTGCTGGTTAATTTTATCAAGGACATAAGCCATTGAGGGATTGGCCATTTCATTATGGGCAAGCAATGGCCCCCATACTTGTTGCTCTAAACTATGTTCGCGGCCATCATGGAAAAGCGTTGTAGCATACGCAACATTGTAAAGTGTGGGGGCGTTGCGTCGTACTGAACGCCCTTCAACACCCACTGCGGTCGCCATATCATTACTGGTAAAGCCTTGTTCTGGAAGGTGACACATGGCACAGGACACCGTGTTGTTAAAAGATAAACGGCGGTCAAAAAATAGCTTTCTACCTAATTCGATTTTGGCTTTAGTTAATGGATTAGTGCGCGGCACAGGCAGTTTTGGTAAACCTAAGAGGCTTGGTTTGCGCGTAGGCCTGACAGGTGTTGCGTGTGGTTTGGGTGAGTTGTTGTGGGTCTGATGAGTTACTAACGCGTTTATGTCACTGAGTAAGGTTTCAGGATGCAAAAAATCTGCACTGTAAATATTACGGATTTTTTGTTGTTCATCAATTAAAAACACTTTTAGAGCATGCGTGAATTTGCCAGTAAATTTACCGTCGTCAGTGTTTATTTTTTGCACGCTGAGTTGGTAATTGTGCAAAATGGGCGCTAGTTCTTGCTCTGAGCGCGTAGTTAAAAATTGCCAATCAAGCGAGGTGTTCTGAAAACTACGACCATACTGGCCCATAACGTCTGGCGTATCGTGTTCTGGATTAAAGCTGAGTGTTAGTAAACGTAACTGTTGTGCTGTAGCAAGGTGCTTACTTAAGTGCTGCTGAATTTTATGCAGTACAAAGGTGGCTAGTGGGCAGCCATTGACATCATCACAACTTGAATAAATAAAGCTTAGCAACACCACTTTGCCTTTCATTAACGCTAATAAACTGTGCTCGTGAGCTTGGCTGTCTAAAACCCGACCATCCTGTGCTTTCCCTAATTCAGGTAATGAGTACGTGCCTGGTACGGGGGCGGTAAAGGTAAGCGGTGCATAGCCAGGCGCTAAACTAGCGGCAGTCAGTGTGCTGGAATACAAGCAACTCACCAACAAGAAAAACAATGCGCTCATGAAGATTCCAAGGTTAGCGAGATAAGCAGAGTAAAATCTTTTAAATATTCACGTAAAGTGCACGTGTCTTGATGATAGACACGTGCATGGGTAAATAACCGTTTAGCGTGGCGTGGCAGTGTTGGGGGTGCTGTACAAAGAACGCGCACCAAATTTCATTTGATGAGCACGACCAAGTTTTTCTTTAATAAAATCAATCGTAAATTGTTGCTGTAAGTGTTGTCCATCCCAGCGATAGGCTTTGAAGAATTGTTCATTATCAAGCCCTTTTTTATCCCAATTTGCCAATAACGACGAAGTGAAATAAAGACGCGTGCCATCCCAGCTGGAAGACACCATATTTACTTGAGCACCAATTTTTTGTTCATAAACTTGTTTCGGGTGGAACGCATCTGAAATATCAAATAAACGTGTTTTACCATCCATAAAGGTGTTTACCCAAAGTTTGGTGTCATCACTGGAAATTGAAATGTCTACAGGTAAGGGAATATTTGCAGGTTCGCCAATATCCGCTACCGCTTTGGCTTGCCATACCGCGTCTTTATCTTCATAAATCAACCAAATTTTTGACGTTAATGCAGTGGTCGTAAAGCAATAATTATGTTCTGTTTTCCAAGCACAGCGAAGTTCAAGCGGCGCACCTGGCACGGAAAATATTTTTTTTGCTTGTCGGGTATGTAAATCCCATTGCACCACAGTGTTACCAAAATGTTTCATGGCTTCTGCGTCGGTTAACATTTTGCCAAAATCCATCATGTAGTTTGACCAGCCCGTAAATGAGGAGGTTAATAATAGATTTTTACGAGGAAGTGCACGGACATCGTAGCCGTAGCCATCAGCATACACGCTGCTTGGGTCAGCTTGCAGTGCTTTATCAGTGGGCATCCAGTAGGTGGAAACATAGTCGCCTGCGTTGTTGTATTCAACTAAGGCGGTTTTACCACCATGATCTTTATTATTTGATAAACCTGTAATCATCATACGCCCAGGTAAAGCATAAGTTGAATGCGGGCCAACTACGCCACCACTTTTTGCGACAAAATCGGTGATTGTTTTGACCAATTTAGGGTGCAGAGGATCGGTGTGAACGTCGAATACAAAAATTTTATTTGTATCTAAACCACCTGCCCATAAAAATTGTCGATCATCAGTAAAATCAGCATGATGTGCTTCGTTGCGGCCCCCTACAGAGACGCTATCAATGACTTTTCCATACGTTTTTGACACGGGATTAACATCGACAGTGACCATTTTATCTTGTTCGTCACCCAATCCTTCCATGCCTAAGGTCCAGACATACACCACATCTTCTTGACCAGTGATTTTAGCCATATAGGGTGATTGACAGGTTTCATCAGCCGTAGCGTTAAAGGCAAACGGCAGTGTTGCAAGTAATAAACTTGTGTTTAATAAACGCGTAAGGGGGCGTAAGCTGTTCTGTGTAGTATTCATTTTCCTTCCTGTTATGATTATTTGTGTAGTTAAGCGTGATGACGTTTTCTAGTTTATTTTTTTATCACAAAGATACCTTATCACAAATGCGTGGTGTGATTAATCGAGATATTTTACTCAGACTGAATAAGCCTAGTGGGCGTGACAGCCATCCAAATAGACTGAGGATGTTAGTCAGGGCTTATTCAGCAAAAAAATTACCAGTAATTAATGTGTTTTTTGATTGAATAACGCCCACTTATCTTCTATTCTCACTGCCCAGCATTGAGCATAAACCAATGTGGGTGTAGTAGTTGTTATTCACCTTACCCTTTAAAAAAGGGGGGATTGATAAGTACATCAATAGTAGTTAAACAATAGTTAAACCACGATAAAGGGGGACTGTATGAAAATTGGTATACCTAAAGAGATGTATCCTGGGGAAAAGCGCGTTGCGACGACTCCAGAGGCTGCGGTACAAATTATGAAACTGGGTTTTTCGGTGTTCATAGAAAGCGGTGCGGGCGTTAATGCCTCGATTGCTGATCATGCTTACGAGGCTGTAGGCGTAACGGTGTTAGCCGATGCCCCAAGTTTATGGGCAGCAGCAGATATCATCATGAAAGTGCGTGCGCCGTTTGTTGATGTGGAAGCAGGCATTGATGAGTTGGCATTAATGAAAGAGGGGACACAATTAATAAGCTTTATTTGGCCAGCTCAAAATGAAACCTTAATGCAAGCCTTAGCAGCAAAACAAGCCACCGTATTGGCAATGGACAGTGTGCCTAGGATGTCTAGGGCACAAAAAATGGATGCGTTAAGTTCCATGGCAAATATTGCAGGGTATCGCGCCATTGTTGAAGCTGCGCAACATTTTGGACGGTTTTTTACGGGTCAAATTACTGCCGCAGGAAAAATTCCGCCAGCAAAAGTATTGGTGATTGGTGCGGGCGTAGCAGGTTTAGCCGCCATTGGTGCAGCAAAAGGTATGGGAGCGATTGTTCGAGCCTTCGATACACGTCCAGAAGTAAAAGAACAAATAGAAAGTATGGACGCAGAATTTTTAATGCTGGATTTTAAAGAAGAAGGATCGGGCACAGGAGGCTATGCAAAAACGATGTCCGCTGAATTTATTGCCGCGGAAATGGCGCTGTTTGCGGAACAAGCCAAAGAAGTGGACATTATTATAACTACCGCGTTAATACCAGGAAAACCAGCCCCAAAATTAATTACCACTGACATGGTGAAATCCATGAAAGCCGGCAGTGTAATTGTCGACTTGGCCGCAGAGCAGGGCGGTAATTGTGAATTAACAGAAGTGAATCAAGTTGTTGTGAAGCATGAGGTGACCTTAATTGGCTACACCAATTTACCTAGTCGCTTAGCGAATCAATCCAGTCAGTTGTATGCCACCAATTTACGGCATTTATTAGCTGATTTATGTCCAGAAAAAAATGGCGAGTTAAACGTCAACATGGAGGATGAGGTTATTCGTGGTGCTACCGTGATTAAAGAAGGGAGTATTAGTTGGCCACCACCGCCACCAAAATTATCAGCTGCCCCTGTCACCGCACAAAAAGCGGCGCCCATTGTGGCAGTCGTTGACGATAAAAAGCCCAATGTCATCATGAGTTTTTTACCGATGGTGCTTGCCGGTTTAATTTTATTTAGCGTTGGTGCGGTCGCGCCTGAATCGTTCATGACGCATTTTACGGTATTCGTGTTGGCATGTTTTGTGGGGTATCAAGTTATTTGGAATGTAAAACCAGCCTTACATACGCCGCTGATGAGCGTCACCAATGCAATCAGTGGCATTATTGTGCTGGGCGCTATTGTGCAACTGTCCGCACCAGATAATCTGGTGGTGGGTTTGGCAACATTGGCAACCTTACTGGCTTCCATCAATATTGCTGGGGGCTTTTTAGTTACGCGTCGTATGTTAGACATGTTCCGTAAATAACAGGAGAAATCGTATGTCCCATAGTTTAGTTACGATGTCTTACATCGTTGCAGCCATTCTATTCATTTTGAGTTTAAGTGGTTTAAGTAATCAAGAAACGTCCAGAAAAGGTAATTATTTTGGCATGTTAGGTATGGTGATTGCCATTATTGCCACTGGCTTTAGCGTCTCAATGGATGCCTTTGGTCTATTGATTGCAGCAATTGTAATAGGCGGCAGTATTGGTGCGCGTGCCGCTTCCGTTGTAGCGATGACCCAAATGCCCGAATTAGTCGCTATCATGCATAGTTTAGTGGGTATGGCAGCGGTATTAGTGGGCTATGCTAACTTTATGGATAGCACGATTACCGTGGTGGGTGTTGAAAAAACCATACACGAATTAGAAATTTATATCGGTATTTTAATTGGTGCAGTGACTTTTTCAGGTTCGGTGATTGCCTTTTGCAAACTTAGTGAAAAAATCAGTGGTAAACCTTTATTATTGCCAGCGCGGCATTTTTTAAATCTTACGATATTAATCGCCGTGGTAATTTCTGGTGCGGTATTTTTACAACAAACTGAAGGCGATGTGGGCAGTTTGCCCTTTTTAACACATGGCGGAGCTTTACCTTTAGTGATTATGACCGTGTTAGCCTTAGCGTTTGGCGTACACATGGTGATGGCAATTGGTGGTGCTGACATGCCTGTGGTGGTGTCAATGCTTAACAGTTATTCGGGGTGGGCAGCAGCAGCAACAGGGTTTATGTTAAGTAACGATTTATTAATTGTTACGGGTGCTTTGGTGGGCAGTAGCGGGGCGATTCTTAGTTATATTATGTGTAACGCAATGAATCGTAATTTCATCAGTGTGATTGCGGGAGGCTTTGGTACTGCATCTGGAGGCGAAGCTGCGGTAATCGAAGGTGAGGTGCAACCTGTCACAGCCGAAGAAACGGCGCTGTTATTAAAAGAAGCCAAAACCATTATGATTATTCCCGGCTATGGTATGGCGGTTGCTCAGGCTCAGCATACGGTGTATGAAATCACTAAATTGCTACGCGAAAAAGGCAAAAAAGTGGGCTTTGGAATCCATCCTGTAGCAGGACGAATGCCTGGTCACATGAATGTGTTATTAGCTGAAGCCAAAGTACCGTATGACATTGTGTATGAAATGGATGAAATCAATGACGATTTTCCACATGTAGAGGTATCAATTGTGATTGGTGCCAATGATATTGTAAATCCATCGGCTTTAGATGACCCAAACAGTCCTATTGCGGGCATGCCTGTTTTAGAGTGCTGGAAAGGTGGCACGACGATTGTGTTAAAACGAAGCATGGCCTCTGGTTATGCGGGGGTGGGTAATCCTTTGTTTGTGATGGAAAATACGCGTATGTTGTTTGGTGATGCTAACGCGACCATGCAAGCGGTATTGAAAGCGTTAAAAGACTAAATAGTTAGCTTTAGTAACCTAACAAAAAAAGGGGGGGCAATAAATGCCCCCCCTTTTTTTATAGCATACTTATTAAGAAGCGTAATTTAATTACCTTGTCTTGTTAACACGGTTTAGATTTATTGCGCATCTAAGGTTTTACTAAACACTGAATCTCCATTGATGTCTTTAAAATCAACCGTCATTGCTTTACTTGCTTTATCAATATTTACTTCACCAAAGAATTGCAAGCCTGCATAAGGCGACAAATTAACTTGACCAGGCGCTGGAGCTTTTTCAAAAAGCACTTGTGGACCAAAGGTCGCATCTTTTGTGTTAGGACCAAAGCTACCTGCATTTAAAGGACCTGCAACAAATTCATAGAAGTTATTGAAGTCGCTGGTTTTAGCTTTGCTAGCATCATAATAATGTGCCGCAGCATAATGCACATCAGCAGTTAACCAGATAATATTATTAACATTTGCTTTTTTAATGTCAGATAACAATCGTGCTATTTCAAGCTCACGACCCGCGGCGACATCATCGTTACCATTGGCAATAGCTTCCCAGCGTGGTGTCCCACCGACAACATTATTAACGGTACCATCACCAATATTTAAGCCAATTGGCATATCAGCGGCGATGACTTTCCACGTGGCAGTTGAGTGGCTTAATTCGTTAACCAACCAGCTTATTTGCTCGTTACCTAAAAAGGCTGTTTCAGCACTTTCAACTGTTTGTAGGTTGGCAGTATTAGAGCTACGGTAACTACGCATATCAATAACAAACACATCTAATAATGGACCGTAAGAGATTTTACGGTACACGCGATCAGGTTCATCAGCACCATGTGGACGTTGTGCACTGTATTCTTTAAAAGCAGTTGAGGCACGTGCTACCAATAAAGGAATATCTTTAACAACATATCGAGTATCAGCACTTAAGTCTTTTGAGTCAGACCAGTTATTTACGACTTCGTGATCGTCCCATTGCCAAATTTGTGGAACTTCGGCATTAAATGCACGAACATTGTCATCAGATAAATTATATTTATAACGACCACGGAATTCATTTTGCGTTTCAGCAACTTTGGCAACTTCAGGCGTAACAACATTAGTCCAGATTTGACCATTTTCAGCAGTTTGTTCAGGATTAATTATGCCGTCAGCATAAATATTATCACCGCTGTGAATAAAAAAATGTGGCTTAGTTTGGCGCATTGCTTCATAAATTTTCATACCGCCAAAGCTTTTGTTAATACCCCAGCCTTGTCCAGCTGTATCACCACCCCACACAAAACGTACACTTTCATCAGCACTTAAGGTATGGAAATGACCTGTTACTGGTTTGCTTTTATTACGTGCATTGGTTAAATCTTCAAACCAAACACGAACATAAATATCTTTACCAGAAGGAAGCTTAGTTAATTCTTGGCGGGCAGTGTAATCAGTAAGGCGTAACGCATAAGGCCCACGAATAATTGTTGAATCAGTAAATTGATCATTTAAGGCATATTCAATCATCATGCGTGCGTCTTTATTAGAGCGACTCCATACCATGACGCTATCTTGGGTTAAATCACCCAATTGAATGCCTTGTTTCATAAGTGGTGCAATCACTTTAGTTGCAGCGGCAACATTAACAGTATGAGCAGTTAAGGCACTTGCGATAACTAAGGGTAAGGCAAAAAATAATTTTTTTTCATAAATTTATCTGTTGTGAATTTAATAGAAAATAGTTAATTGCTGTTACTCATAACGACCATATCAATTTAAATATACAAAAATAATCAAGGCGTATCCGTTATAACTAACCTCTTTATTTAAACGCTTGTTTTTTACCAAAATATTGCAGTTAGATGTTTTTTTGGTAAAAAATTAATTGATAAGCGTGAATACCGCAAAATCTGTGCTGCTTAATACTGCTAATCACAAAAATTGCATAGTTGATTGAGTAAATAGGCGGCAAATTATTTCTAATAAAGGGCTAAACCATTGTCTTTACAATTAAATAAAAAGATGGCATTCGCCTTGCTTTAGCACTAATAATCGCGTGTTAAGCTGCGATGTGACGATGTTAATTTCCCTCCTTATTCAACTGACTATATTAATGAACAAAAAAAATATTATTTCGATGTTTGGCATGTTTGCCCTAATTGTATGCTCGATAACAGGGTGGGCGCGTCCTGAATATGTTGCGCCTACAGGCGCGTCTGGGTGTACCGATTGTCATGTCAATAACAGCGGCAGTGGTTATAAAACAGGGGTTATTACTGCTTATTATTCCTCTTCAAACCGAATGGTAGGGCTAAAAAATTATATCACTGCACTTAATGGGCAGGTGCAAGCACCTGATACCCAGCCAGTTTTACATCCAATTAATTCCAAATGGGATGTAACCGTTGGTGAACTCCCCTTAGTGATTTCATTTCAAGTTACGGATGCTGAAAATGATGCGTTTGCTTTGCATGGTTCAGCACCTACGGGAGTGAGTATATCCAGCGTATACACAAAAAATAATTTACCCACCCTTGATTTAAGTTGGACACCTAAAGCAACAGATGCCAGTAAAGTATTTCCATTGCAAGTGTATGTAACAGAAACCGCAACCGGCCGATCCTTATCTTCAAACACTGTGCAAGCAACTATCCAAGTGTGGCCAGCACGCACCACCACAGCCAACGTGGTGACTCAGTTTTCTATGGAAAGTGCGCAGTGGCAAAATAATGTGTTAACGCTTAATGGTCAGGTAGTATTGAAAAACACACTGTCCGCTGCACAACGTAAGGCGGCGTTAAACACCTTAAAATTAAATGTAAAAAGTAATTTTGGCAAAATTATTGTTAATGCCACTAAATTATCGGTTGATGCTAAAGGCTCATGGGTGAAAAAAATAACACTAACGGCTGCGCAAGTGCCCTGTACCGTCAAATTAACCTATGAAGGATTGCGTGCTTCACGTCCAGTAAGTTTGGCTCCCTCTGCGACGTGCGTAAAATAAGTGATTGGGGCAGTAGTCACCACTGCCTAGCGTAATTAAAACAGATTTTCTCCACAGATTAATTCCCCTCCTTAGCGGCATACCTATCTACACAAGTAACTTTGCCCCTTCTCCAGAAGGAGAAGGCTGGGATGAGGGGAAATATAAATGCTTGATTTTATTCTCCTCACCCCAACCCTCTCCAACAGGCGAGGGGGCTGAGTATCATTGTAACTAATTGTTTTAATTACGGTAAAAATCTGTGTAGAGGCCTATGCCTTAGCGGGTACTTCGGTACCCGTTTTTTTTGCTCGTTAATAATGAAATTGTAGTCAGCACGCTAATAAGTGCGCAACATAGTTGCATCAGGTTTTGATTTTACCCCCTGTTTCTGCGAATATTAGTGGGCTAAGCAGTGTCATAGATGGCTTGTAATTATTATGAGTCATTTTATTTTAACTTTACCCTCACTCATTTCATCCTTATGTCTTTATTGCTTCAGTATCTTCAGCTCTGTTGGTTTAAAAATAATCCTGTAAATTTATACCCTTCAACTGCATTTTTATGGAAATGTATTAGTTTTTATATTATCTCTGGCATCATTGTTGAGGCCAATATAAGTGATCCAGCTGATGCCACCTTAGAAGTGGCCTTGCGTGCAATTATGGCACCTAGTTTATTGGCGGTACTGGTGTTTATTAATCGCGTTAAACCACTGTTTAATCAGCTCATGATTGCCGTATTTATTTGCGAAAATGTTATCGTAACCTTAGGAATTTGCTTAGAAATAGTTGATGTTTTTGTGCAAGCGACGGCTTACGAAGACGTGCCAACCATTTTAGGGGTTGCTTTGTTACTATGGTATTTAGCCATCGTGAGCTATATTTTTCGCCAAGTATTTAACTATAAAATGTTAAAAAGTAGTCTTTATTCCTTTATCTACTTTTTATCAACCTACGGCGTGCCGTTTATGTTTATGGAACTGCTCTAAATTTGCAGGGTTTTTTAACGCTAGCCACGCTGAAGCCTACATAGTTATGCAATAATGTGGCATTCAATCCTTAGTCCTTTGTGTGTTTACTTATGTCAGAAAGAAAAATTCTTGTTACCAGTGCGCTTCCTTATGCCAATGGCCCTATTCATTTGGGTCATTTAGTGGAATACATCCAAACGGATATTTGGGTGCGGTATCAAAAACAGCGTGGGGTAAGGTGTTATTACGTCTGTGCAGATGATACTCATGGTACGCCAATTATGCTTCGCGCAGACAAAGAGGGCATCACGCCTGAAGCCTTAATTGCCAAGGTTTGGGCACAACATAATGCAGATTTTAACGAGTTTGGTGTTGCTTTTGATCATTATCACAGCACCCATTCTGAGGAAAATAAAGTCTTTTCATCCTTAATATACACGCGCTTACGAGATGCTGGACATATCAGCTCTCGAACCATTACCCAAGCCTACGATCCCATCAAAGAAATGTTCCTGCCTGATCGTTTCATCAAAGGCGATTGTCCAAAATGTGGGGCACATGACCAATACGGTGACAGCTGTGAAGTGTGTGGCGCAACGTATTCTCCCACTGAATTAAAAAATGCCGTCTCAGCTATCTCTGGTGAAAAACCCATTGAAAAAGACTCAGAACATTACTTTTTTAAACTTGCTGATTTCACTGACTTACTAAAAGACTGGATTAGCGCAGGGCATCTGCAATCAGAGGTAAGTAATAAACTTAAAGAATGGCTAGAAGGCGGGTTACATGATTGGGATATATCGCGCGACGCCCCGTATTTTGGTTTTGAAATCCCTGATGCACCAGGTAAATATTTTTATGTGTGGCTAGATGCGCCGATTGGTTACATGGCGAGTTTTAAATATTTATGCGATCAACAAGGCATAGATTTTAACGAATTTTGGTCAAAAGACAGCGATGCCGAGCTATATCACTTTATTGGTAAAGACATCATTTATTTTCATGCGTTATTTTGGCCAGCTATGTTACACGGCGCACATTTACGTATGCCTACAGCTATCTTTGCACATGGCTTTCTTACCGTAAATGGCGAGAAAATGTCAAAATCACGTGGCACGTTCATCACTGCCAGAACTTATTTAGAGCATCTTAATCCTGAGTATTTACGCTATTATTTTGCTGCCAAATTAAGTGCAGGAGTTGATGATATTGATTTAAATTTCGATGATTTTAGTCAACGGGTCAACGCTGATTTAGTCGGAAAAGTCGTTAATATTGCGAGTCGTTGCAGTGGCTTTATTACTAAACGTTTTGCTGGAATGCTTTCGTCAGACTGTGCAGACCCTGCCTTATTTGCTGAATTTATTGCGCCTTGCGAGCGCATTGCTGGACATTATGAAAGCCGTGAGTTTGGTAAAGCCATGCGTGAGATTATGGCGTTAGCAGATAAAGCTAACCAATACATCGATGAACAAAAACCGTGGTTACTTGCTAAAGAAGCTGGCAAAGAACAGCTGTTACACGCAGTATGCTCGTTAGGGATTAATTTGTTTAGAGTGTTAATGGCGTATTTAAAACCTGTGGTTCCGTTGATGGTGACGACGGCTGAAGACTTTTTACAAAGTGGCGAATTACCTTGGGTCACCGATCTACAGCCCTTGCTTGCTCATAAAATTAATGATTTCATTCCCTTAATGACGCGCGTTGAGAGCGATAAGATTGCCGCCATAGTGGAGGCCTCAAAAGCTACGCTGGAAAAAACCTCCACAGCAACCCTTGCCGTTACCGCAGCACCAATACCAGCACAAGACAAACAATCCTCTGAAATTGCTGAAATAATTGACTTTGAAAGCTTTGCCAAAATAGATTTACGCTTAGGTGAAATCATCAATGCCGAAGCAGTTGAAGGGTCGGATAAATTATTAAAATTAACTATTAATATTGGCGCAGAAACACGCACTATCTTTTCTGGCATTAAAACAGCCTATGCACCCGAAGACTTAATTGGCCGCTTAACCCTAGTCATTGTTAACCTCGCGCCCAGAAAAATGCGCTTTGGTGTTTCTGAAGGCATGGTCTTAGCAGCAGGGCCAGGGGGCAAAGATATTTGGTTGTTGTCACCCGATGCAGGCGCTTATGCAGGCTTGCGGGTTAGTTAAGTAATCGTTCAAAAATTTTTATAACAGGAATAAAACAGCTTTAGCTGTTTTATACTCGTCAAGGATTTTTTCCATTCACCCTGAGTTTGTCGAAGCCTGTCGAATGGAGCGAATGGAAAAATCCGAAGCCTTGAGTTAAGTCGTTCATGCTTCGATAAACTCATCACGAACCGGCTTAACTTAATGACAGGCTAGGAACAATAGGCATCCGCAAGTTTCAGTGGGCGCGAGGTGGTAAAGGAAAATGCGGTGGTGTCCGCGTCATTTATTATTACTCTAAGTTGATAGCTTTAAAACATAATAATTACAGTATTTTCAATGATTATTAAAAAGCTAACAAAGGCGCGTCAACGCGCCGTCTCAATTCGCTAAATATCAACTAATAATAAAAAATATAATTATTCACCTTTCCCTTTCAATAACATCATAAAAATAAACAGGGTAGCTATGCACACTAAAATTTTAATCATGATAAGTATGCTGGTTGTTGTGAACACCAGTTGGTCTGCCGAGCATCATAGCGGGCATATTGGAGGCAGCAGTAACGCTGGGGGAGATTGTGTGAAAGCCCATTTATCCACGTTTTTCCCCGAACATTTACAAATAGTAAAACCTGCCACAGAATTTTCATTTAAAGCGAATAATATTAACCATCCTAAGCAAATTTCCGTAACCGTAAAAGATATTCCGGTACCGGTAACCACAGAATTTAAAGATCCATATTATTTAGTAAAGGGTGTATTACCTGAGGCCTTACAACACACTACTGCCCGAATAAATATTAAGGTTAAAGGTAAATCTTCTTTCTGTGATGTAGAAAAAGGCTGGTTGGTAAACATTAGCGAGTAAGGCCTAAGCAAGCCAGGTGCGGTGGGGAAGGGCGGGCATCAAGCATTTAAAAAAAACATATCAAGACAATGACTTACCATTCACTTTTATTTTTTAATTAACCAATTTTATGTCTGATATTCACACTAGAATGAGTTGTACCGCCTATTGCTTGGCACAAGGTTTTGATATACCTGCGTTGGCAAAATTGATTTCTGATTCAACGCTGATAAGGATTATCAAAGGGGCGTTATTAATCGAAGAAGATAATTCATGGGCTGTGGTGTTTGCTTATGGTGCAGTGGTGCTTTGGAATGTCCACGCCGAACAGCAAACAAAATTGCAGCAATTATTGCTGCAACATGCAGATAATCCATTAAAAACATCCGAAGAAGATCATTTTACCTTTGCTTTAGATTGTCCTAATACACGCATTGTTGAAGATCATATTGAAATAGAATCTTCAGATCCGATTTTATTATTTGCCTTATCGCAAGGCATGGCACAATCGATAAAACTAGCCTCGTTTGAAACTAATGCCATTACCACCATCAATAACACGCGTTATATTCCAAAATCATTAGCAGAAAATGGCAGTATTAAATTAAGTCGCCATAAAATCGCTAAAATACGTGGACAGTTATTTTTAACCAAAAGCGATATTATTCTTAATTATGATTTGCTTGATACGCCTGATTTCTTTTGGGAATATCCAGAATATGAAAATTTTTACAGTTTAGCAGCTAAATATTTAGAGGTCGCACCACGCACCGAAGTGTTATCAAAAAAATTAGAAACCATTCATGAATTATTTGAAATGTTAGCGGATGAACAAAAACATAGGCAGTCATCCATTCTTGAATTAATCGTCATTGGCTTAATTGCGTTTGAAATAGCCATGACTATTTTTGGTAAGATTTTTTAAAGTTAGACAAAATCTCATTTCAATACAGGCAAGCACCAACAGTAGGTGCTTTAGGCATGGTTTGAAAAGGCTAAAGCCTTTTTACTCCTGTAATTATAACTTCGTATAATGTATATTATGTTAAATAACATGGGTTATTTAGCAATATTTGCGATTAAATGATCTGGATGGTATTCAAAAACAATTGATGTATCGGGTTGTACTAAATCCTGATCTTTACCTGCGTAGGCAACATTAAACAACATATCTTTAATCACATTAATGCGCGTTAAATATTTATCGTTGGCATTAACAATTCGCCAAGGTGCCTGAAGATGATGTGTTTTGTTAAACATAGCATTACGCGCTTGACTGTACGCATGCCAATAATCTTGAGCACATTGATCAATAGGACTTATTTTCCATTGTTTTAAGGGGTCAATTTCACGTTCGTGAAGACGTTTTTTTTGTTCGTCTTTAGTAATATCTAAATAATATTTGAATAATTTTATGCCTGAGCGAATTAATAAATTCTCATAGTGCGTGACGGTTTCCAAAAATTCTTCGTACTCATCATCACTACAAAACCCCATGACTTTTTCTACACCAGCGCGGTTATACCAACTTCTATTAAATAATACTAATTCTGATTCTGCGGGTAAATATTCAGTATAGCGTTGAAAATACCAGCTTTTTTGTTCTTTATCAGACGGTTTTCCTAAGGCTACTATGCGAGTTTCTCGGGGACTAAGGTGTTTGGTAATGCGTTTGATGGTGCCATCTTTTCCTGCTGCATCTCGACCTTCAAAAATTATCACTATTTTTTCATTATGTTTAATTAAGTGATTTTGGTATTTCACTAGCTCTATTTGCAGTGTTTTAAGCAGTGTTTTGTCTTGTTTATGAGGCATGATAATAATGACATTTGCACGAGATGAATGAATTGATAAGGGATAACATGGAGCTAAATCAATGTTATCCCCCCTACTCTATAACTCAGCGTTAGCTTACGCGGCTCTTAACGATACCGCTTTAAAGGACGGATTAATGATCATCACTGCATAACCCAGTACGGCATAAATTAAAGTATACCCTACATAATTTGGATAATAATGTGCAATATCAAGCAAATAACTCTTAATAGGAAGCTCAGTATAACGTCCTGAGAACTGGTAAAAACTCATGTTTGAAATAAAGAAGGCAGCCGTGCTTGCTATCGCAACCCAACCCAATGTTTTGACTAAAGAATATGCAGAGGCGTGTTGAAATTGTGTGCAATAGTGACCTACACTCCACATAACAAGATAAGTTGGTACTAAAAAAACATAAGCAGGTGAAATACACCACGCACTGGTACCCGTCTGAATAGCTGCAAAATCAATTATTCCCGCCATTAATAATAAAATAATAAAAACAGTTTTGCGTTTAAGCACAGTGGATTGATATAAACCAGCTAAAAAGAACACGGCTAAAGACGCGTCGGGTAGATGTAAGCTGTCACCAAAATGCTGAAATCGTGTTAATGCCATGATCAACACTAAGCTCATCGGCGCTAAGTACGTGGTTAATTTTGTTGTTACGTTCTTCGTAATTGTCATAAAGACTCCAAGGTAAAAAATTAATGAGTAAAGTTAAGTGAAATAAAGAAATTTCTGTCTGGGGTGTTGTAGGTGTAAACCGTTTGATAGCGTTCGTTAAATACGTTATTTAATTTAGCATTGATTAACCATTGTTTATTAACATGCCAAGTGGCGCGTAAATCAGCCGTTACAAAGCCAGGTAACGTGATTCGTGCTGAGGGATACGTATTAAAATCTAGGTCGGTACGTTCGCCTTGAGCAATAACTTTTACCCCCACGTCAACGGCTTGAATTGATTTTGACACATCAAAACTAAGCATTTTATCAGCGCGTCTTGTTAAGCGTTGTCCAGTGGCGGCATCGACAGGGTCTAGTAAATTTAAGCTTAATGTGGCTGAGTAACCAAGCCATGATTTGGTAAACTGCGTTTCAATGCCTTCAATACGCGCCTGCCCAATATTGATAGGTGGCCAGCCAGAAATAAGTTGTTCAACGTCAGTATGATAAGCACGAAATTCCCATTTTAAAAAGGTATGCTCGCCCGTTACGCCCACTTCAAACGACCTTGATTCTTCAGGTTTTAGTAAAGGATTACCACCGCCATAGCCAGTATTGGGCCAATACAATTGATTAAAGGTAGGGGCTTTAAAGGCATTACCAAAACTCGCAAAAGGATTAATGCTTAGTTTACTGTTATAACGCCAACCGATATTACCTGTTACATAATCTCCAAATGCTTGATTTTTATCCCAACGTACTGAAGTATTTACAAAATGATTGGTTAAGAGTTGGCTATGTAATTCTGTAAACACGCCTAAATCATAACGTGATTGTTCTTGATATGGATCAAAGCCAGTGTTGTAGGTATCTAAATCGCTACTATCTATTTCATCTACACGATAATCAGTGCCTAACAGTATTTGCTGGGTATCAGTAAGCTGCACTTCATTCAACCAACTTAGATTCCAACGTGTACTATTAAAACGATTTTCAAAGGCTGAATTGGCTTGAAAGGTATCTAATTCATCTCGACTTTGACCTAATCGTAATGTTGTTTGCCACGCCTTCATAATCTGCGTTTTACCTGTAATACCGACCACTTGATTAACATACGCAGAATGATCACCGCCAAAACTAGAATCGTATTCTGTGTGACCTAGTGTCCGTAAGAAAAAAGTTTCAAGCTCGGTGTGTTCATTAAAACGTCGTCCAAGACGTGCATTAATACCAGTATTATCATAGCCATCACGATCTGGATCGCTGTTACGTTGATTAGTAAAGCCCTGACTATTAAGATAAGACACGCCTAAGTTATACCAGTTATCCCCTGTTTGTCCGCTGACTGTTGCCGAGGTTTTTGCGGTATCGTACGTCCCTGCCCCCATGCTCACCGTGTAATGAGGCACGCCATCCACGCTGCCTTTACGAGTAAATAGTTGAATAACCCCACCAATCGCTTCAGAGCCGTACAAGCTGGATTGTGGTCCACGAATAATTTCAATACGTTCAATTTGATCAATGGATATGTGTTCAAAAGGTGTAGTGCCTGCCGTGACTGAACCTACTTTTATACCGTCAATTAACACTAAAACATGATCGGTATTGGTGCCGCGTAAAAATAAACTGGTGGGTTGACCCAAGCCACCATTTTGAGCAATATCTATCCCTAAAGAACCTTTAAATAACTCAGGTACATTTGTCGCGTGAGATTTTTCAATATCTTCGCGCGTAAAGACAGTCACCCCAGCGGCTAACTGATTTTGAGGTGTAGGTGTTCTTGTCGCAGTAACAACAATGTCTGGAAGCTTGGTGATGGAAGGAGACTGTGCGTATAACGCTGGGGAAAAAGTAACTAACAGGAATGATTTAATCAATGTTTTTTGCATAGAGTTCTCTTGCGCCGCCCGCGCATTATGAGTTTAAAAGGCAGCGAGGAACAATGAGCAAAAGCAAGGCACTGTTAACTAAAACAGCCCCTTTACTTTCGTAACACAGCCCGCCGCTGCATCGAATTAAGCGTTGAGGCCGGTCTCCGGGCTGATAAGTGAATGTGCTTACATCCTGCATCGTTACCTTCCCATACAATCATGTACAGTGGTTTATTAACGAAGCTTTTACTTAATCACCGTTGCGGGGGCAGCGTCGGATTGAATGAGTTCACCGACTTCCCGTTTAACCAAAAGAGAACATCTTCTGGAACCTTAACGCTAAATCAATGATAAGTTGTTTAAATCCAAAAAGCAATGACAGCCAAGGCGCATAGTTTTTTCAGGAATTTTGTACGCATTAGGCCAAGGGTTATCGTATGATAGAAAGCTACCTTTTATTTTTGTTTACTGTTTTTCTATGAAAATACCTCCTGTATATTTTTATGTAATTGCGCTGATTGGTTTTTTTGGACTGTTTAGTCTGCTGATGTTATGGCACACCGTATTCGTTACAACACATAAATTACCTATCGCCTTAATTTTGTTAGTGACGGTTACACCCTTATTATTGCCTCTGCGAGGTTTTTTAGCTCAGCAGAAAAAAAGTTGCGCGTGGATGGCTTATATTAGTCTGGGCTATTTTTTACATGGTTCTGCAGAAGCTTATGTCAATCAAAACAATGAAATGTACGCGATTATTGAAGTAATTTTTAGTTTGATGCTATTTTTTGGCTCGTCGTTATATATTTATTTTAGTGGTAAGCAGAGATAATTATGGCTGAACAACTGCCAGTAAATTTTGAGTTTAGAGCTAATCAAACATTTAATGATTTTTTTGATGGCGGCAATGAAGAAGTTATCATGCACTTACAGCGTTGTGTTGAAGAGGAAGGTGAGCAACAAGTTTTTATTTGGGGAGCGCATGGCTTAGGTAAAAGTCATTTATTACAGGCCTGTTGTCATTATGCGTATTCCTTAAAACAACAGGCATTTTATTACTCTTTTCCTAAAACAAACTTACCTGACCCTGCATTAATGGTGGGGCTTGATAAGTTTGATTTAGTGTGTCTGGATGATATTGATCATATTGCGGGTGATCCAGTTTGGGAACGCGCTTTTTTTACTTTTTTTAACCAGCATCGCAGTGATAATCATCGCTTAATCATGTCCTCAAGTTTAGCGCCGCTGACAATGATGATTGAATTACCTGACCTTAAAACCCGTATTAATTGGGGCTTAGCCCTTAAATTAAAGGAATTCACCGAACCAGAAAGCATCAATGCGTTAATATTTAAAGCCAAACGAATGGGGTTTGAGATAACACCTCAAGTGAGTGCCTTTTTAATCAAGCATCATGCTAAAAACTGGGAATCAATATGGATATTATTAAATAAATTAGACGAGGCATCATTATCGGCTAATCGTAAATTAACCCTGCCCTTTTTGAAGAAAATTTTAGCGGCTGATTAAATCGATATTTATGCTTTGTTGAGCAGGGTTAAGGGAGATTTTATTAGGTAAGTCTCCCCTAACCCATTGTCACAACATAGAAAAATTATTCAGCGGCTTTTTTGGTTCGTCGCTTTTTCCCAGTATATGATTGCGCACAGGCAGCGCCCATGAGTAAAGCATAAGTGTATGGAATTGCAGGAATTTGCATACTGAAATCAACATTAGCATGGGCGGCAACTAAACAGGTGGCGGCGAAGCCTGTTGCTGGATAAATCCAATCGCGTTTGCGCACAAAGATACCGCGTAAACAAATGATTGCCATGCGTAAAAAACAATAAAATAGTGCCAGTGCAGCAGGGAAACCTAGCTCAAAAATAGACTCTAAATAACTGTTATGGGCATAATCCCATAAATGTGGAGCAGCAAACGTTCCTGAAATAAATAAGGATTTGTACATGGGGAAAACTTCTTCAAAACTACCCAAACCAAAGCCCAGCCACGGATTAGTTAAAATAGCATTCCAGGTTAATTCATACGTTTCGTCGCGTGCTTCATCAGTAAAGCCTTGCGCATTAAGGCGATCAATTAGACCGTCACTACTCATATAAAAAATAACAGTACCCACTAAAATAAATGTCGCAAAAACCCATACCATATAGATGTTTCGCGTGCTTTTATTAATGTTTAAAACCCCTAGCAATACAATTAAACCTAATAAGCTGCTAGACACACCGCCTCTGGAATGGCTTAAAATTAATGCAGTACCAATAACAAAAAATATTAATAACGGTAAATACGACCGCACAATGAGTTTTTCAATGAAGCGTTGGATTCCTAAATTGCCACCAATATGATACTTAGAGGAAGCGGTAACGCCATGATTTAATAAGGCTAAGGTACACAGCAAGCTTAAACCAGCGTAAGTAGCAAAATGATTTCTATTAATAAAAGTGCTGGTTACATCCGCCGCATAAGGCGTGCCATCTGGAGTTAATTGCCCAAGATGAATAATTAAGCCATAGAGCGAATATAAAAAACCCATCGTCATTAAACCAGTAAATACCGTTTTAGCACGCTCAGGGTCTTGACTAAAACATAAAGATAACCAAAACACTAAGCCATAACTCATTAAGCGCATGACTGACATCATGGTGTCGCTGGGTGTTAATGAGATGGCATGTTCAGTCCCGTTTATTAATGGGTTTATCATAGCCCATAAAGGATGATGTAAACCTGTCAGCCATTCTGTATTTGCTTGCAAAACTGACCACGCCAACATGCCCAAAAACACAATGAGTAAATCAAGAATAGTTTTTGTGTGTTGAAAAAAAAACTCTTTACGATTGCTAATAAACACATAACACGCCCAGCTAATGCTAACCAAAGAAACTAATAAGGCACATAAACTCCACGACCAATCGTGATTTGCTCCGTAAGGTAAAGGTGATAAAAAGATAATGCCAAGCAAAAAATAAAAAATAACCATAAATTAAAATAATAAAAATTTTTGTGATACAAAAATATAGCTGTTGATTAGAAGGGTTACCCACTTAAGTCGGGACACACGCAAGGCTTGAAACTTAATGGCAGTGAGGTAAAAGCCTGCACTCGAATACTCAAATTATTTTATGTGTGTTCCTTACCATGTAATTTTGGCAGGGATCTGAATAATTACGAAGTTTTTAGTTAATAAATTAATACACATTCGTTCCTGAAAAGCCTTTAAACATCGTCAAAAAAATAATTTTAATATCTAACCAAAGTGACCAGTTTTGAATGTATTGTAAATCGTATTCAACACGCTTTTCCATTTTCTCAAGAGTATCTGTCTCGCCACGCCAGCCATTAATTTGCGCCCATCCAGTAATGCCTGGTTTAACTTTATGACGCAACATGTAGCCTTTTATTAATTTCCGGTACTCTTCGTTGTGCGCGATAGCATGAGGACGCGGCCCTACAATGGACATAGAGCCTTGTAACACATTAAAAAATTGCGGCAGCTCGTCGAGAGAATTTTTTCTTAGAAAAGCACCCAAAGGCGTGATGCGCGTATCATTTTTTTGAGCTTGATTAATAATATCGCCATTTTCACACACGGTCATGGAGCGAAATTTCCAGACCTCAACAATAGCTCCGTTTAAGCCATAGCGATTTTGTTTAAATAAAATGGGGCCGGGTGAAGTTAACTTAACGGCTACAGCAATAAGCAGCAATAACGGTGAAATAAACATCAAAATAAGACTCGCCGCCAATACATCTTCAGCGCGTTTAACCCAGCCATACAAACTATTAAAAGGCGTTTCATAAACACTGATTAAGGGTAAGCCACCAAAATCAATCCAGCGTGCGTGGGTTAATTCAAATATAAACAAATCAGGTAAAATAAATACCGAGGCTGTGGTATCGGCTAAAGCATCAACCAATTCAGTAATGTGGTGTTCATGATGTAAGGGCATTGCGATATATACCGAATCAATTTCCCCTGCATGCACTTTTGCAATCAACGTTTCTACAGAATGTAAGGGGTACGTGCGCATACCAATTGTTACGGTGCTGGCAGACGTGTTGTTAAAATCAAAAATAGCATTAATCACTAAGCCTGCCCACGGCATGTGTTCCAGTTGATTAACCAAATGGAAGCCAATGTGATTATTACCAACCACCGCGACTTTTCTAATATTTTTACCTTGTTGTCGAGATTGCTTAAGTATCTGACGAATTAGCAAACGCATCATAGTCAATGTAATCGGTACCAAAAACCACCAAATAAGCACCGCCGTGCGTGAGTAATCTTCCGCTGTTTTAGTCATAAACACATAGATGAGTAAAAAAAATACCACCGAGGCCCACGTATAAAATAAGGTGTTGATTTCATCGTGCATACTGCTGGTACGCCACGAACGATATAAACCCCGTAATTCAGCAATGATAAGAAAAAAGGCTACTGAAACAATCGCGGCAACAAAGTCAATTGATTCCCATGTATTAAAAAAAATAACTTTAATGACCCAATAAATAAAAAATATTAAAAAACTATCAAGCAAGCGCTGTAAAAATGAAACCCGTGAAATATGCGTGTGTAAGAAATAATTAGGCATAAAAATAATATAGTTTTTATAAGATCAGTCACTCAAGGACTGCTGAGCTTTCATTTAGATGAGCAAATGTACATCAACGAATACTGTAACCTACTACCGTCTAATTTCCGTGAAAAGAACGGTGCAAATAAGGTAATAAACAACAATTCTGGCGCGGTTAATTTGTGTGATGTTAATGTAACTTATTATAAATTAAGAAAAAATAAATTTTTACATTTTGGTAAAAAAAGTGAATTTAGTACAATTTTTTAGCCAAGCTTAACGGCTTTTTACTAAGAAACTTAAGGTCAGTTTCTATTTTAGTGTCACTCAAGATAATTAAAATGTGCGTGAAATAACCTATTTACTGTGTCATATCACACACTTTATTTTTAAGTACTTGTTTGCTTGGTTTATTTTTTTTTAAAATGAGTTAATAAAAAGTAGTGATATGACGCAAGTTAACTCAAAAAAATATTATTCAATTGTTTACTTAACTATTTATCACGGTAATCAGGCTGATTATAATTGTATTTTATTTTTTAATTTTTTAATTTTTTAAAAACAGTGTGTTAGAAAATTAACAGCTCCTTACTAAGCTACTTTTTTATGGCATAAATTCTGCTTTTATAATTATGCTGTCATGAGGCGCGTTTAATGCCCAAAAGCAAAAACAATCATCTTTATTATGTCCTAGGAGGACTGAATGAAAAAAACCACCCTTAGCAAAAAAATAGCATTATGTTCACTTGCCACCGTTATTGGTCTTGCTGGTCAAGTAGCGTTTGCACACACGGGCATTAAAGATAAAGTCTTCTTTGAGGGTCAGGGTAATACAGGTATTAGTGGTGTTGATAACACTACTGGAAAAATCACTTACTCAGCAACTGCTTATACTGGCTTTACGGCTTCTCATGGTTGTGCAACTAACGCTGTTGCTGAAGGTGCTGTGGGTGCTACGCGTTTAAATATCATTGCTCAAGCTGCCCTCTTCCCAAACTCAGCAAGCTCAGCAGATGCCATTGTTTACCGCTATAAATCAGGTACCGTTTCATCAGCTACACCTGGTGTTGATGGCACTGTGTTAACTGGACAGGCAACCACGCTTCCAGTGGCTAGTCCAAACGATTTATCTGGCGATATCGTTGGTGCTTTAGCTGGCGCAGCTTTTAACAATTTAGGCTTAGGTTTAGTCAGTCCAAATTTATTTGGTAACTGGGTTATTCCTAAGTTAGACAGCGGCAAAACTTTTGCTCGTGGTTATGCTGTTTATAATGGTCAAGCCATTACACCTGCATTACAAGAAGATGTGATCAGTACCACAGGAATTTCAGCATTCAAATTTAATGTACCTAAATTTCAACCCACCTCATGCGCTAAAAACCTGATTATTCGTGCAGCGGTAGCTAGCTGGTGTAAACGTGGTGGCGGTAAAGCCCATGATGCAGCGCGTAAAGACGTATGGATTGGTACCGACACTGGCAGTAAGTTGTATAGCATGACCGGTGCTGATCATGGCATTATGCCAAACAGCCGTGAAACTTTAGGGATGACTTCAAGCTCAATTACTGAACAAGGTAATGGCAAAAGCTTCTGGCCAGCCATGACTATTGTTCGTGATTTAACCAACAACCCTTTACCAGCAGCCTGTAATGGTGAAAGCTATGATGTGGTTATTGAGCCAAGCGGAACTGATATTGATGCTAACTTAACGATTCCATCAGCTAAATTCCCACAAGGTGCCTCAGGCGCTGTATTCGAATAAAAAACAAGTAGACCTTGCTTGCATTACGGTGATAAAACGCAAATTTTTTCATATTTTGGGTAACTTTTAGTCAATTCATTTTTCGTCAGAAAAATCTGATTTGACGGTTTAAACCTAATTAACGCATAGTCTTTGATTTTTTTAGAAGCCAAAAGGTATAGAAACAGCCTTTTGGCTTCTTTATTTGGATGTCACTGCCTTAACTTAAGCCGTTTGTTATTCGACCCGCTCACCATGAACGGCTTAACTTAAGACAGTGCTAGAGGAGGTCGATAAAATATGCTCACTCAATACTTTTTTGCCCTGTACTTACTTTTTGTTGCGCCCTATGTTTTAGCAGATATGATAGAGATTAGCGCCGCTAAACAGCTGATCAAAGTACACGATACATCTTTGTACACCATTTTAAACGCCATTCAACAGCACACTGGCATACAGCTTCATTATTCTGATATTCCTGATGTCACGCTTTCAGTAGCATGTCAAACCTCAGCACTATCAGAATTATTAAGCTGCTTATTAACACCTTATAGTAATTGGATAGTACGTTATTCTAAAGACGAGCTTATGCAAAAAAGCTCTGCTTTACCTGTTGAAATATGGTTAATAAACGCTACAGCCCCTGCATTAGCTTTCACTCCAATTCAAAAAATAGCAACACTTGCTGCGCCTATTAAGGTGCTTAGCCCATCAATTTTTGAAGGTACAGTCAACCAACGCCTTGAAGCACTTAGTCTCTTAGGAAAAAATACCTTGTCTAATGCAGATATTCATCAGACGCTCACGACCTTACTAAACGATGAAAATGCAGAAATAAGAGCACGATCATTACAAATCCTTGCTGAACAAAACGATGTACAGATCGCAGAATTTTTACACAAAGCATTAGAAGATAGTGATGTTTCAGTACGCTTAACAGCGGTAGATTATGCAGGTAAAGACGTGCAACTATTACAGCAGGCACTTAATGATCAAAATGCAACCGTTCGTAGCTATGCAGAAATTAAATTAGAATATAGTTATATTCCTTAACTATCAATACTCTATCTGCTTAATAAAACAATGCTGAGTGTCAATGATATATGTAGAAACAACTAACGAGTAAAATCGATAAGCTAAATTTTTTATTAACCTCCATTTTTATAAATAGTATGAATGACTCAATTTTATCTTTAAAACAGGCCTTAATTATGTCAATGCTAATTAGCCTCTTCAGTAATAATGCAACTGCGCATGATTTAAGTGGGTCGCTTGGACAAGCGAGTTCAGCGGTAGATTTCTATCAAATCCATTGTTTTGATGATGGCGCAGGTGCTAATGGGTATTTAGAAGCTGAGTTAAGAGATGAAACGCCTATTGCCGCCCCCTTAATTAGTATGCAAATTAGTGTTGGGGAGCGTGTTTATAACACCACTGATGCTAAGGATGCAGATGCCGCGTATAGCCCAAGCTTACAAGTAGCGGGTAATGCTGATGAATATTACTTAATAACAATTAATAAAACCGCAGCAGGCAAAGAAAATTATGCGGTATCGTACCATTGCCTGACGGCTGAAAATCAGCATACCGGCACGGAAATATTTCGTATTGCAGATCAATAATTAAGTTTACACAGGAACATTAAATGAACAACTGTCACGCATACCTATTAACCACAGCATTTCTTACAAGTCTTAGCACACCCTTACCAACACTGGCCGCGACCTTAACAGGCGCATTATTAGCCAATAGTAGCAGCACCGATTCTTATCACATTACCTGCGCCAGTAATAATAATGGTGTTACCGATAAGTTAAAAATCAGCGTAGTTGATTTAGCCCCAAACACCTTTCCTATAATAAGTGCTCAATTAATTCAGGGGATGTTGGCAGTTAATACGACTGATTCTAACGATAAAGATAAAAAATACAGCCCTGAAATTGCCCTGCAACAAGGTAATGCCCGTTACGAGGTGCGTATTAATAAAACCGCAGCAGGCATTGACAGTTATTCTTTAAATTACCAATGCGTTACTAAACTAGGTAAACCTACCTCAGCAACTATTAACAGAATCCAAAATCAATAACTCACTTTATTTTTATCTTATTTATGCGTATTTATTCTGCTTTCTTTTTGCTTGCTATCAGTGGTTTTACACCGCTTACGTGGGCGCATGATGTAATAGGATCATTAAAAACGTCAGCCAGTGCGACCGATTATTATAAAGTCACTTGTTATGATGATGGCTCTGGTGCTACTGAACGCCTTGAAGTAAAAATCAAAGATGCCGCCCCTGTAGCACCGCCTTTGGTTAGTGTGCTAGTTAGTAAACAAATGGGCAAAAATTTCATCGTTAAAAATACCACCGACGGCTCAGATGGTAATGCAACATATAGTCCTGTGATTAGCATCACTGGTGGTAATGGTGATTATTTTTTAGGCGTAAATAAATCCTCACAACTAGCTGAAAATTATCAGTTACAACTCCATTGCTTAACGCGTGAGGGGCAACACACAGGAATACAAGAGCCATTACTTATTCAAAATCAATAAACCTACTGGTGCAGATTTATCATGTGGGCATTGGCATAACGCACCTTTAAAACGTTTTATTCAAATAACAATAACAATAATAAATTAATGAAAAATTTTATCTTCTCATGTTTTTTAAGCGCATTCGTTATCATTAGCTGTCAACAAACGGTCTGGGCTGACAAAAGCCCTCAGCCCATGCCTAATTGTGCGTTACTTTTAGCCAATCAATCCGCTAATATTCAGCTCAAAGAGCATCTTGGCAAAGTGCTGTATGTGGACTTTTGGGCATCGTGGTGTGGTCCGTGTGTTAAATCATTTGCTTTTTTAAATCAGCTTAATGATGAGTTTAAGCCTCAGGGTTTGGACATTATTGGTGTCAATTTAGATGAAAATTTTTCTGAAGCCCAAGCTTTTTTAGATAAATACCCCGCTAACTTCACTATCGCAACCGATCAGACTCAACAATGTGCCACTGAATTCCATGTAAAAGCTATGCCCTCCTCATATTTAATTGATAAAAAAGGAAATATCAGGCATGTTCATCTTGGTTTTAGAGCGGATGAAGCTTCCAAAATTAACGCCTTGATTCGCCAATTACTTGCTGAATAAGCTAATAAAATACTGATAATTATGTAGTCCCCCCTTTTTCAAAGGGCGAAGTGAATCGTTACAAATACCGCCCTATTTACGTTGAAAAGTGCGCTGAGTGCGCATTATTCCTTACCTTAACCGTCCACCTTGTACGATTTAAATGCTCAACCATTCGCCATTAATTATTGCTTTAAAAATAATCAAGAATTACACAGGTTATTTTTTATTCTCCTTAAGCGTTTTGTTATCAGGGTGTGCCTCTGTTTCACCTTGGCAACGCGGCATTCTTGCCAAACCTGAAATGCAATTATCAACCCAGCCTGTGCAAGCATTATTTTATGAGCATGCCTATGGCAGTAGAGAAGCTGCCTCGGGTAGTAGTGCAGGCAGTGGAGGTGGTTGTGGCTGTTATTAAAAAAAAATCACCACACTCCGCTTTACATGCGCTCACCTTTGCCGCCTTAGCCTTGCCAGGCATAATGGCTGCCCCCGTGTGTGCAGAAAATAACGACGTTGATTTTCAATATGGACATTATCAGGAAGGTAAACGAAATCTATTTTCAGTAAAAAACGATAAAAACCCTATCGAAGTTGAAAGTCTTTTTGGCAAAGCTACCTTTAGTTTAACTGACCGTGTTAACTTTACCGCGCATTACAGCCAAGATACGTGGTCAGGCGCTACGCCTATTAGTACCGCACCACTCGCAGCACAAAGTAATCGCGCCTATCTTGCTGATACCGCCTCGGGGCAGACCATAACAGCGGGGGCTTCACCCTATTTAAATACCCAACTATTAGTGACGAAAAAATTTGTCCCCTTACAACAAAACGACGTTGGCAAGGTAGTGGGAAAAGAGCCACAAATAGTTCATATTATGTCCATGGCCTCACCAGAAACGCGCAAGCAAGGAGATTTTAATTTAGGCTATGAGTGGGACGAATCGGCAATCACTGTTGGCGGTGGCTTGTCTTTAGAAAATGATTATGAGTCCAGATTTGGTAATGTCATAACACGCTGGGATTTTAATCAAAAACGCACGACCGTTAATCTTGGTCTGAGCTATACCAATAGCGACACCTCAGCAATACTCGACCACGATGCTTCGCCGTATATTACAAAAGATTATTTTGCTGGACAGCTTATCCAAACGGGTGCATTAAAAATTATGCAGGGTAATCGGCAAGACTGGAGCAGCACCGTAAGTCTTACTCAAATCATTAATAAATATGCGTTATTTGAAACCAGTGCAGGGTATACCCAAAGCACGGGGTATTTAGAAAATCCCTATAAAGTCATGACGATCATGTTTGTTGATCCCGAACAAACAACTCAACGCTTAACGGGCAATCTACACGCTTTTTTAGAACAACGTCCTGAGCAACGAAATCAATTTACATTGGGGGGGAAATTTATTCAGCACATTGGTTTTGCTGATGCAGCAATGCATTTGGAGTATCGATTTTTTCATGATGATTGGGGCATTGCAGCGCATACATTTGGTGCTGAGTGGGTTCAGCCCATCACGAGCAACTGGGTTATTACACCCAAGATTCGTTATTACTCACAAGATGCGGCAGACTTTTATCAAGCTTATGTATTGTCTAAACAGGCTTATAGCAAAACTCAGTATGACCCTGCCACCGGAAAATTTAACCTAATACCTTACGACTCAAGTCAATTACCTAACAATTTCTCCAGTGACCAGCGACTGTCCGCGTATGGCGCCATTAGCGGTGGCCTCAGTATCAGTAAACGCTTTTCAAAAGCCATTAGCCTTGAGGCGGGCGTTGAATATTATCAGCATGCAGGTTCTTTAAAAATAGGCGGAGGCGGTGAAGGTAATTACAGCGATTTTGATTCGTTTATGGCAAATGCAGCCTTAAAAGTAAATTTAGCCAACCTAGATAGTCGCGCATTTAATGTTCATTCCGAACATCAACATCATCACCAACATCAGGCACACAGCCATAACCATGCGCCAGCGGGGGTTATGTTCGATCATCTACTTACTGACGCCGGTAGCTGGATGATAGGGTATCGCTTTATGCATGATGAACAAGGTGGGGCTATGCTGCACGGCACACACAGCACTACTGATCACACTATTGTAACAACTGGCTGTGGCACTGGTAGCGAGGGTTGTCGTTTAACACCAACGGTTATGGATATGAGTATGCACATGTTGGATATAATGTACGCTCCCCTGCCCGGACTTACTTTAATGCTGATGCCACAATTTATGGATATGGCGATGAATTTACGCAACTTAACTGGCGCGCCGCCTATTCCTGTTGGTGGTCATGTGCATTCAGGTACAGGGCATGCAACAGGCGGCATTGGCGATACGGGCATGTATGCCTTGATTAAAGCACTTGATCTTACTCATCATCATGTGCATTTTGGACTTGGACTCAGTGCTCCCACTGGCGATGTCGATATTCAGTTAAGACGCGCTCATCAACAAGATGAAGGTTTTATTCATTATGGTATGCAATTAGGCAGTGGTACATGGGATTTCAAACCCAGCCTTACCTATACTGGACAACACGAACAATGGTCTTGGGGCGCGCAATTTTCAAGTACCCAGCGTCTTGAAGATAAAGGCAGCACTGGCTATGCCTTAGGTGATGTATGGCAAACGACAGCGTGGGGTAGCTATCAACTTAGCCCTGGCTGGTCAGCCTCTATTCGTGGCGTGCATACTAATCAGCAGGCAATTACTGGACAATTTACTGACTTACAGGGCGTCGTTAATGGCGTTTTGTTAGACAATGTCAATCAACGCTCAGGCCCAATGGATTTTGCTAAAAATTATGGCGGACGCTTTTGGGATATTGGTTTTGGCGTTAATTACATGGTGTCAGAAGGTGATTTCTCAGGAAATTCAATGGGGGTTGAATGGTTACAACCGCTCAGTACTGACGTCAATGGCGTGCAACTTGATCGCCAAGGTGCGCTTTCTGCTACCTGGGGCTTAGCTTTTTAAGTAGATGCGTGTTAAATAGACGCTATTTTAAATAGGTAACATGATTTATTTTCACGCACCTTTCACTGCAATGGGCACTCCTTGTGAACTGCAATTATTTGCCAAACATCATACCCAAGCCAAACGTGTTGCGAAAACCGTAATCATTGATATCAAACGCTTAGAAAAAAGATATTCTCGTTACAAAACAGATAGCTTATTAGCAAAAATTAATCGAGTTGCGTGCATAGGCGGAAAGCTTTCTGTTGATGCCGAAACCGCAGGCCTATTAAATTATGCAGAAACTTGTTATCAACAAAGCGACGGACTTTTTGATATTACCTCTGGGTTATTACGCACATTATGGCGAACTGATCAAACAACCTTGCCTGAAGCTCACCAACTTGCCGCATTATTAACCCATATCGGTTGGGATAAAGTGCATTGGCAAAATCCTGTATTACGCTTTTTAGTGCCAGGAATGGAGCTTGATTTTGGCGGGATAGTAAAAGAATATGCGGTAGATAGAGCGGCTGAACTCTGTAAAAAAGCGGGGGTTACGCAAGGTGTTATTAACTTAGGTGGCGATATACGGGTAATTGGCCCTAGAGACGATGGTCAGGCTTGGACTATTGGCATTCGACATCCACGATATCCTGAGCAACTATTGCACACCGTAGCAATGCATCAAGGCGCATTAGCAAGTAGTGGTGATTACGAACGCTGCTTGATGATTAATGGCAAGCGTTACGGTCATGTAATTAATCCAAAAACAGGCTGGCCCGTCAATTATTTAGCCTCTGTAAGTGTTATGGCAGAGCTGTGTGTCGTGGCGGGCAGTGCTTCCACGATGGCCATGTTAAAAGAAGAGCAAGGCGTCGCTTGGTTAAACCATTTAGGCCTGCCCTATTCGTGGGTAGATGTACAAGGCAATGCCGGCGGCACCTTACTTGCTCAGTCGCCTTAAGCGGTACAGTGTGTTTGCATGCTTTGCCGCTGCGCATAAAAAAGCCTTCTGCATCGGTAACAATGCAGAAGGCTTAAGGCTTTAATTATTTACGCTTGAAAGTTTGCGGTTGCAAATTCCCAATTTACCAACGCCCAAAATGCTTCTAAATACGCAGGACGTGCATTACGATAATCGATGTAATACGCATGTTCCCAAACATCACAAGTTAACAATGGTGTTTGACCAGTGGTTAATGGACATGCTGCATTGCTGGTACTCACTAACGCTAAACTGCCGTCAGCATTTTTAACCAACCATGCCCAACCAGAACCAAAGGTAGTCACTGCACATTTGGTGAAGTCTTCTTTAAATTTTTCAAATGAACCAAACGTTGCAGTAATTGCTTCTGCTAACGCACCCGTAGGTTCGCCACCTGCATCAGGGGCTAAACAATGCCAATAAAACGTGTGATTCCATACTTGTGCTGCATTATTGAAAATACCGCCCGAAGATTTCATAATAATTTCTTCAAGTGATAAGCCTTCAAACTCAGTTCCAGGAACTAAGTTGTTAAGGTTAGTCACATAAGTTTGATGATGTTTACCATAGTGATATTCCAATGTTTCTTCTGAAATATAAGGGACCAATCTATTTTTACCGTAAGGTAATACAGGAAGTTCGAACGCCATTTGAGTATCCTAAATGAAAATATATGTTAAATAAAAACCTATCAATCTACTACACAATTACTTTAGCACTGCTCAAGAATTAAATAAAGCCAGACTTTAAAGTAAACTATGTGTCACCACACTAAGCTTTTAACCTTACTACATTTTCTGAATTATACTTATGGCTATTGAAATCGAACATAAATTTTTACTTGCAAATAATGCTTGGCGCCTTCACATCGATCATTCTGTTAGTTATCGACAAGGTTATTTAAGCACAGCACCAACCAGTTCTATGCGCGTTAGAACCAGCGACACACAAGCATGGCTAAATATAAAAAGTGCCACAATAGGCACACAACGTCATGAATTTGAATATGAAATCCCTTTGTCCGATGCCAACACGTTGCTGCACGAATTATGCACTAAACCGTTAATAGAAAAAGTTCGCCATTGTGTGTATGCACATGGGAAGCTCTGGGAAATTGACGAGTTCTCTGGGGCAAATGCCGGCTTACTGGTTGCAGAAATTGAATTAAATTATCTGGATGAAATCTTTATCAAACCCGAATGGGTGGGCGAAGAAGTCACCTATGACCCACGCTATTACAATAATAATCTTGCCACGTTGCCCTATTCAGAATGGGCGCGTTAAAGCGCGTGTAAAAACGCTTACTTAAACCGCGATAACGCTATGAAAATATTTCTATTTTGGTGTTTTTTATGGTTGCCTGTTAGCACCCTAGCCGCACCCCTTGAGGACACAATTAATACCTTTGAAAGTGCCTGGGCGGCTATTTATTATCGCCAAGACAATACCGCAAAAGTACGTGATTATGATCAATTACTGCTCACTATAAAAAACAGTTATGCAGACTACCCTCACCAACCCGAGCTTATTTTTTTTGAGGCGCTAGTCACTGCCAGCCGTGCCGAATATATTGATCCACTTGCTGCATTAGACAGCATTGCTTATGTACGCACGATTCTTAGCCAAATTATCACGATCAAGCCTACCACTATGGCGGGTTCTGCGTATGTAGTGTTGGCTACGTTATACCACCAAGCACCGGCTTGGCCGATTGCCTTTGGTGATGATAAAAAAGCTGAAGAATTTTTTAAAACAGCACTGATCATTAATCCAAATAGTCTGGATGGCAACTATTATTATGGGCAATTTTTGGTCGCTAAAAACGCGCTTAAAGAAGCTGAGTTTTATTTTAAGCAAGCACTTAATATCCCGCTTCGTCCCACACAATTATTAACAGATTCGCGCTTACGTCTTGCCGCACAACAGGCACTCACGCAACTCATGCAACAGCAAGAAAAGTCTTGGTCGGCGCGTAAACAAGAATAATAACCTGAACCTTCAGTAAGTATAAAAGCCCACTATTAACACTAAAGTGGCTATTTTTTTCATCATGCTTTCTGATAAGATAACCAACAATCACAACAATTTAATTTTTTAGGATAGATTATGGCTTTTGTCGTTACAGAAAATTGTATCAAATGTAAATTTACTGACTGCGTTGATGTCTGCCCAGTCGATTGCTTTCACGTAGGGCCCAATTTTCTTGTTATTGATCCAGATGAATGTATCGATTGCACCTTATGTGAACCAGAATGTCCCGCCAATGCTATTTTTTCAGAAGACGAAGTGCCTGAAGGTCAAGAAATCTTTATTCAGTTAAATGCTGACTTAGCCAAACAATGGCCTGTCATTACTGAAGTACAAAAACCCTTACCTGAAGCCGAAGAATGGAATGGCAAAGAAGGTAAAATCGAATTTTTAGAAAGATAACGGTTTACCCACACACTTATTTCCCTTAACAACCCACGTTTACTCTGTGAGTACACTAGAAACCAAGGATAGCCCCCCTGTCACTATGACCCCAAAACTGTATATTCAAACCAATGGCTGTCAGATGAATGACTATGATTCTGACAAAATGCGTGATGTTTTGCATGCTTCACATGGCTTTGAATTAGTCGATGATCCTAAGCAAGCTGATGTCTTATTACTAAACACCTGCTCAATTCGTGAAAAAGCTCAAGAAAAAGTGTTCTCTGCATTAGGCAAATGGCGCATTATTAAAACCAAACGTCCAAACGTTATCATTGGCGTTGGTGGTTGCGTTGCGAGTCAAGAAGGTGCTGATTTACAAAAGCGCGCGCCTTTTGTTGATATAGTGTTTGGTCCGCAAACTTTACATCGCTTACCACAGCTTTTAGATCAAGTGCGCCTGCAACAAAAACCAGTCGTAGATATTTCCTTTCCTGAAATAGAAAAATTTGATGCCCTTCCAGAGCCGCGTGCAGAAGGCGTAAAAGCCTTTGTGTCAGTGATGGAAGGCTGTAGTAAATATTGCTCATTTTGTGTCGTGCCGTATACACGCGGCGAAGAAATCAGTCGTCCTGTTAACGATGTTATCGCAGAAATACGCGCTTTAGCGAAACAAGGCGTGCGCGAAGTTAATTTACTGGGACAAAATGTTAATGCCTACCGTGGTGCTTTGGCTGATGGCGATATTGCCGAATTTTCCTTATTACTGCATTGTGTTGCCGCCATTGAGGGCATTGATAGAATTCGTTTTACTACCTCTCACCCTGTTGAATTCACAGACAGTTTAATTGAAGCCTTTGCTGAAATACCCAAATTAGTCAATCATTTACATCTTCCTGTACAAAGTGGCAGTAATCGTATTTTAAAAATGATGAAACGCGGTCATCAGCGTGAAGATTATATTGAAACTATCCGTAAATTACGTCTTGTGCGTCCAGATATATGCCTTTCCTCAGACTTTATTATTGGTTTTCCAGGCGAAACAGACGCTGAATTTGAAGAAACTATGGACTTTATCAACGACATTGGTTTTGATTTATCCTTTAGCTTTATTTACAGCCCCCGACCTGGCACACCCGCTGCCGATTTAGTTGATGATATTGCGCCTGAGATTAAAAAGCAGCGTTTAGAACGTTTTCAACAACGCATCAACGAAATGACTGCGGCAATCTCCCACAGCATGATTGATACCGTACAAACTGTTTTAGTTGAAGGCCAAGCGAAAAAAAATCCCCTGCAAATGCAAGGGCGTACGGAAAATAATCGGGTGGTTAATTTTATTGGTCATCCACGCTTAGCAGGACATTTTGTCGATGTTTACATCGCCGAAGCCTTGCCCAATTCATTACGCGGTCGCTTAATAAGCACCGCAGATTCGCTCATAAATACTGACTCCACAGCACCCACTCAGCAATACGCATGATTACCAACGACCTAACGTTATTGCCCAATGATAGCCAACGGTTAGCTAATTTTTGTGGTCAACTTGATAGCCATCTTCGTCAAATTGAACGCCGCTTACAGGTGGATATTGCTAATCGCGGTAATCTTTTTAAAATCACTGGTCAGGAAGCCGCTGTCAACGCCGCGAGTGCAGTGCTAAATACCCTCTTTGCAAGCACTGAAAAAGAACAATTAACGGCAGAATTAATTCATTTAGCCATGCAAGAAGCCTCGATAGAATTGTCATTAACGACTACTGAATTAGCCCCCGAACCCACGCCGCTCAGCATTAAAACTAAATGCGGCATGATTAAAGGGCGAGGGATAAATCAACAACTCTACCTAAACAAAATTGTGAGTCATGATATTAATTTTGGCGTGGGACCAGCAGGTACGGGTAAAACTTTTTTAGCCGTGGCGTGTGCCATTGATGCCTTACAAAATGAAAAAGTTAGAAAAATTATTTTAGTTCGTCCCGCTGTCGAAGCAGGTGAAAAATTAGGCTTTTTGCCTGGCGATATGGCGCAAAAGGTCGATCCTTATCTGCGCCCACTTTACGATGCTCTTTACGACATGCTGGGCAACGAACGCGTTGAAAAAATGATTGAACGCGGCATTATTGAGGTCGCGCCGTTGGCGTTTATGCGTGGCCGCACCTTAAACGATGCTTTTATTATTTTAGATGAAGCACAAAATACTACGGTTGAACAAATTAAAATGTTTTTAACGCGCGTGGGCTTTGGCTCAATTGCCGTTGTCACGGGCGATCTTACTCAAATCGATTTGCCTTCTGAAAAAACCTCAGGTTTACGCCATGCCTTGGACGTGCTTAAAGACATCAACGGCATTAGCTTTACCTTTTTTAAGGCTCATGATGTGGTCCGCCATCCTTTAGTGCAACGCATTGTCAGCGCTTATGAACATTACGAACAACAACTAAAAAAATAATGAGCTTACTAGAAATCCAAACGCTATTCAGCTCAACACATCAGCCTAGTGATGCGCAATTACAACAATGGGTTGACGCAGTATTAATCGACAGTCACCCCGATGGCGAGGTGCTTATTCGTATTGTTGATGAACAAGAAAGCAGCACACTTAACGAACACTATCGGCATAAAAAAGGGCCCACAAATATTCTTAGTTTTCCTTTTGACGCCCCCCCTATTCCAGGTTTTCATTCTGATATGTTAGGTGATTTAGTGATCTGCGCCCCCGTATTAGCCCAAGAAGCGTGTGCGCAAAATAAACGTATTACTGCCCATTGGGCACATATTGTTATTCATGGTGTTTTGCATTTACTTGGCTATGATCACCTTGAAGAAGACGATGCCACGCTTATGGAACAAAAAGAAATTACCCTTTTAGCAACCTTAAATTTCGGGAACCCTTACCAAGATGAACACACCAATAAGTGAAGATCAACCTCCAAGTAGACACTCCCCTCAGAAAAGTTGGGTAGAAAAAATAAGCCACTTACTGACCGGGGAGCCTCAAGATATTGAAGACTTATTAGAAATACTTAGAGAAGCACGTGAAAATCATTTACTTGATACCGACGCGTTACTCATGATTGAAGGTGTGCTGCAAGTTACCCAAATGCGGGTGCGAGACATCATGATTCCTCGCGTACAAATGGTTGTTTTACCAAAAGATGCGCCAATAGAATCGATATTCCCCTTGGTTATTGAATTTTGTCATTCTCGCTACCCAGTAATTGAAGAAGACCGAAGCAACATTGTGGGTATATTACTTGCCAAAGATTTACTCTCGCATGTCTTACAGAATAAAGCCCTAACAGTTGAACAAATCATGCGCCCTGCCTGTTTTGTTCCTGAAAGTAAACGGCTCAATGTGTTGTTAAAAGAGCTTCGTACCAAAGGCAATCACATGGCGATTGTTGTTGATGAATACGGACAAACCGCAGGCTTAGTCACTATCGAAGATTTACTTGAACAAATTGTGGGCGAAATAGAAGACGAGCATGACGAATATGAAGATGAAAATTACGTCATTGAAAAAAATGCGCATGAATTCATGGTTAAAGCATTAATGCCCATTGAAGAATTTGACATCTATTTTTCCACACAATTTACTTCAGATGAATTTGATACTATCGGAGGCTTTATCGTTAGTCACCTAGAACACATGCCTAAAAAAGGTGAAAGCTTTGAAATTAATACTTTACGTTTTCAAATCATTCAAGCTGATAGTCGCCGCCTCCACTTAATTAAACTGAAAATACTCTAACTATGACTCAACACCCTCTTACAATTTTGGTTACAGGAGGTGCAGGTTACATTGGCAGTCATGCTTGCGTTGAACTTTTGCAAGCCGGTTATCAAGTTGTTGTCATTGACAACCTCTGCAACAGCAAACCAGAAGCACTCACACGAATAGAATACATCACGGGTAAAACGCTTCGTTTTTACCACCAGGACCTGCGCGACAAAACTGCTTTAGCCGCTATATTCGCCACAGAAACCATTGATGCAGTGATGCATTTTGCAGGGTTAAAAGCGGTCGGGGAATCTTGCCAAAAGCCACAGCTGTATTACGATAATAATGTCTATGGCAGCTTATCGTTATTTGAAGCAATGGCAGCGGCTAAGGTTAAAAATCTTATTTTTAGTTCTTCAGCCACGGTCTATCAAGAAACCGATCAGCGGCAATATAGCGAAAACCATCCCTTAGGTGCGATTAATCCGTATGGTCGCACTAAAGCCATGATTGAAGAAATCTTGCGTGACTTAGCTAATGCAGATACCGAAATTAATGCAGAAAATCCTTGGAAAATCATCCTGCTTCGTTACTTCAATCCAATTGGTGCCCATGAAAGCGGCATGATTGGCGAAGATCCCGATGGCATTCCCAACAATCTATTACCGTATATTTCCCAAGTTGCCATTGGTAAATTAGCGCAATTATCAGTTTTTGGTAATGACTACCCAACCCCAGACGGCACGGGTATTAGAGATTATATTCACGTAGTTGATTTGGTAAAAGGGCACCTTAAAGCACTGGCGGCCTTAACCACGGAGCACTTTAACAACGGTGGCTGCAAAGCTTATAATTTAGGTGGCGGACACGGTTACAGTGTCATGGAAATAATTCATGCCTTTGAAAGAGTCCTTGGCAGACCCATTCAGTACAGCATCGCACCACGTCGTGCGGGTGATTTAGCAGAATATTTTGCCAATCCCAAGCTCGCGCTTAACGAACTTAACTGGCAAGTAGAAAAAACACTTCATGATATGGTTGCAGACACGTGGAACTGGCAAACTAAAAATCCTTATGGCTATAACAGTCCATAATCAATAATAAACCACGCCTTCAGTAATTCTTAGTATGACAATGACAGTTAAGTAACTGTAAAAAGGAGTAAAAAGGCTTTAGCCTGTTTTTAAGCAATGACTAAAGCCATTGGACTCCGTATTTTCCAATTTGAATAGTATTATAATACCGCACCATTTTTTACTACTCATCACAAGGAATTAACATGATTGAAGCAGGTATAGTTGGCGGCACGGGTTATACAGGTGTTGAACTACTCCGCATTTTAAGCCATCACCCTAACGTTAACATTCGTGTTGTAACTTCACGCACTGATGCGGGCACACCTGTTGCAGATGTTTACCCAAACTTACGTCACCATCTTAATCTTAGCTTTAGCTCACCTGAGCTACATTTATTAGCAGAATGTGATCTTGTGTTTTTTGCAACACCCAATGGCATCGCCATGCAAATGGTTGATGCGTTATTAAATAAAGGCGTTAAGGTCATCGATTTATCAGCAGACTTTCGTTTGCGCGACGTTGCCGAGTGGGAACGCTGGTATGGCATGAGCCATGCCTGCCCAGCACGACTAAAAGATGCCGTATATGGCTTACCAGAAATTCACCGTGCACGCATTCAACAGGCACACTTGGTAGCCTGTGCAGGCTGTTATCCAACGGCTGTACAACTGGGTTTTTTACCGCTCTTAGAACAACAACTGTGCACAGAAAACAGCGTCATTGCCGATGTAAAATCTGGGGTGAGTGGCGCTGGACGTAAAGCAGAACTCAACACGTTAATGAGTGAAACGGGCGAAAGCTTTAAAGCCTACGCAGCCAGCGGTCATCGCCATTTACCTGAAATTACCCAAGGCTTAACGGATGCCGCTGGACAACCAATACAGTTAACGTTTGTGCCCCATTTGGTACCAATGATTCGCGGCATTCATGCCACCTTGTACGCAAAAATCAGCTCAAATATATCATTAGAAGAAATTCATGCGCGTTATCAAGAGCGTTATCAGAATGAACCCTTTGTTGACGTATTACCGGTAAATTCACATCCTGATACCCGTAATGTGCGCGGCAGTAATTATTGTCAGATTGCTCTTCATCAGCCGCAAGGTTCAACGACATTAGTTATATTATCGGTGCTTGATAATCTAGTAAAAGGCGCCTCAGGGCAAGCGGTTCAGATAATGAACTTAATGTACGACTTACCCGAAACCACCGGTTTAACTAATCCAGCACTGTATCCCTAACGACGTTACCCATAATAATTACTGAGCAACGTACTCATGCTCATCAGTCACAGCTTAAAAAGGACGCCACAATGTCTGTTATCGATCGTTATGCGGTTTTTGGTCACCCAATTCAACACAGCAAATCGCCAAGAATTCATCGTTTATTTGCTGAGCAAACGGGACAAATACTTAGCTACACGGCCCAAGAGGTTTTGCCTGAACATTTTCACCACGCCGTCAGCACTTTTTTTGCGAACGGCGGTAAAGGCATTAACTGCACCGTTCCCTTAAAAGAATTAGCATGGCAATATGCATGTCAAAGCACGCCTAGAGCCGCATTAAGTAAAGCAGTTAACACCTTGATTTTACAAGACGATGCTACTTTATTAGGTGACAACACCGATGGCTGCGGCTTACTCACCGACTTAACGGTTAATCATCAGATTACGCTAGCAGGACAACAGGTGTTAATCATTGGTGCAGGCGGCGCCAGTCGAGGCATTATTGCGCACTTAATCGCGGCAGATGTTGCCAGTATTATCATCGTCAATCGCACCCTTGAAAAAGCCATACAATTAGCACATGAATTTAATCATAGTATCCCTGTTACAGGACTAGGTTTTGCAGACTTATCAGGCTATCAATTTGATCTTATCATCAATGCAACTTCTGCGAGCTTAACAAATCAATTACCGCCCTTAAGTAATTATTTACTGGCTCCACAAGGTATTTGTTACGATTTAGCCTACAGCAATGAAGACACTGCCTTTGTTCGCTGGGGGCAACAGCAATTAGCCCAAAAAAGTCTGGACGGCTTAGGTATGTTGGTGGAGCAAGCAGCAGAAGCGTTTTTTCTGTGGCGTAAGGTGCGCCCAGATACGCAAACCGTTATCGCCTTATTAAATGCCGAACGCACCCACACACCATGAAAACGCCCACGCTTAGCAACATAACAAAAACGGCACTGCTGCTAACATTAGGAGGCCTTGTTATTATTGCCCTTGTCACGCAATTGCGTTCACCACAAGCGCCCCTTGACGCAAGCTTTACAACCATACAAGGCAAGCTATTACAGCTAAGTGCATTACGCGGTAAGCCTGTACTGATCACCTTTTGGGCAACTGACTGCCCTAGCTGTATTAAAGAAATTCCCGACCTTATTCAATTGTATCAACGCTATCACCCACAAGGTTTTGAAAGCATTGCGGTCAGCATGTATTACGACATTCCTAGTCACGTCGTTGAAATGAGCCAGCATAAACAACTTCCCTACCCTATTGCCTTAGACCTTACGGGAACTTTGGCACGCATCTTTGGCAATGTGCAGGTTACGCCCACCAGCTTTTTATTAAGCCCAACGGGACACATAGTGCAACGCTACACGGGTGTAATAAATATGACCGACGTCGCCACTCAACTTGATATTTACCTTAAAGGCTAAAGCTATGCTCTGGTTAAAAGCATTTCATCTTATTTTCATGGTTACTTGGTTTGCAGGATTATTTTATTTACCGCGTTTATTTGTTTACCACGCCATGAGTACCGATGAGATTAGTAACGACCGTTTTAAGGTAATGGAACGTAAACTATTTTTTGGCATTATGACACCAGGCATGATAGCCACCTTAATCTTTGGTATCTGGATGTTAAGCACGGGCGGCTGGGCAATGTATGGACACAGTGGCTGGCTACATGCCAAATTACTGTTATTGCTAGGTTTAGTTATTTATCACTATTACTGCGGGGTATGGTTGCAGTTGTTTAAACATGATTGCAATATGCACTCTCATATTTACTATCGCTGGATGAACGAAGTGCCTGTGCTATGTTTACTTGGCATTATTATTTTAGCGGTAGTGAAACCTTTTTAAACGCGTGGCAACACACGCAATCATCTAACATATTAGTTGATGACACTAACGCCAATTTTTGCTGGCGAGTGAGTTTTTTAATTGCTGCTTCGCGCTGACTAGCAGACTGCCTAGTGTGTCCCGCTTCAATAAACAGCAATTGTTTAGGGCTGCGTCCACGAAAATATTTGGCACCTTTTTGTGCAGCATGTTGATGAAAGCGTCTGGACACATCTGTTGAAATCCCTGTATAAAGCGTGTTATCCGTACATAAAATTATATAAACAGACCAGTTCATTGTTCTTATTGACTAAAATTGACTTATGGAAAATATCATTACGCACTCTACCGCACTTGAAGCATTAACAAAACCCATATTAGGCTGGCGAGAATGGGCAACATTGCCCGAACTCAAACTTTCTGACATTAAAGCCAAAATTGATACGGGTGCGCGCTCTTCTGCATTGCACGCGTTTGCCATTGAGCCTTATAAAAAGAACGGTCAACAATGGGTGATGTTTGCCATTCATCCTATACAACATGACGTAACTACGATTGTTGAATGCCATGCTCAAATAAAAGACCGACGTATTGTCTCAGATTCAGGTGGACACAAACAAAAACGCTATGTGATAGAAACGCCTCTTATTTTAGGGACGCACTTGCTGAAGGCAGAAGTCACCTTAACCAATCGGGATAGTATGTTATTTCGTTTATTAATTGGACGCACAGCAATGAGCAATCGCTTTTTGATTGATCCCAATGCCTCGTTTGTACAAGGCCACCCCAACCAAGATCATTGACGTTTGGGTTAAGACCTAAACATAGGCCGTATAGTTTCAGCAATTTTTATTATGACCATTACCGTAAACACGAGGCCAAATAACACGAAAAAAGCTGAAGCTTTTTTACTCCAGTGATAATCAACGCCTCCTTTAGCTTTATTAAATCCCTCATGATTGCGGCCCTAATTTAATAAATAATTCAGGGCTATTTTTTGTCATATTCTGAATAGCTTGAGGAGGTGAGCTGCCCAACGGACATTAACTGAGTTAAAAGTGAACGTCTCATTAACGATGAAATGAGTATTGAGCGCAGGCACTACATTTTTACAATGCCCCTTGGGTACTCTTTGCCAAAGATGGATTACTTATGATGAATTTATATACCAAAAATAAAATTTACCTTAGCTTTGCAAGCTTGGGTGGCTTTTTAATTTTTTTCACTTTTTTATTGTTTAATCAGGGTGTAAACATAAAAAATGTTAGCAAGGACATTGACACACGGTGGATGCCACGCATCGTCGCAAGCAATGCGATGAATACAATTATCAGCGATTATCGTGCTGCCATTGCACAACATATTAATTCAACTAGCGCCTCTGAAATGGATGAGTATGAACAAGTCATCAGCACGCTTAACGATGAAATGGCGACATGGCAAAGCAAGTATGATCAGCTGATTGGCTCAGATAATGAGCGCCAATTATTTCAAGCTTTTGTTAGCAGTCATAACACCTATTTAACACTCAGCCGGCAATCCCTTGTGTTTTCTCAAAACCAAGAACATCAAAAAGCCATGGATCAATTTCGACGAAATCGCAATGCTTTTACGGAATTAAGCCAGAAAAGTGTGCACTTGATTAACTTTAATAATACTGGCAGTCATGACGCGGTTACCCAAGGCAATAAAATATTTTCGCAGGCTCAAACCATTTGTTTAACGGGTGGTGTGTTGCTTAGTCTGTTGTTAATAAGCTTTGCCGTGCTGCTCTATCATGCGCCACTGAAACACGCAAACCCTATTAAACAAGCCGCGATTCGCAAAAAAAGCATTCTGCTATATCTTGTGGTTATTTTTGCCTTTTGGTTATTTGATGGTCTTTTTTATCAGCAATTAGAACGCTCCAACCAACAAATCAGTGCTTTAAATACGCATTGGCTGCCGCAAATTATCACTATTAATAATCTAAACAATAAAATCAGTAATTATCGCGTTACTGAAGCGTTACTTGTCTTGTCAAATACTGCTGAGGAAATTGAACGTTGGACTAATCAATTCAAGCAATTAACTCAAGATATCGAGGATTTAGAAAAAAGCTATCAGACTAGCTTGTTAACCGATAATGAACGGACTATTTATGCTGAATTTTTAAATCTATTTGGCGAATACCAATCGGCAATACACCATACGACTGAATTAATCCAAAATAAACAAACTGCTGAAGCTGGCAAGCAAATTAAACATAACAATATTATTTTTGCTGATTTTCGCATTAACCTCACTGATCTCATCATGCTTAATGAGCGAGGCTGGTTAACGACTAATCAAATTATTGACAGCACCTTAGAAACTTTAAAAATCGTTAGTTTAGGTGGCGGTGGTGCGTTATTAATATTATTAGTTATCTGCGCGACAACTATACAAACTTGGCTTCATGACTTGCCTTTAGATAACACGCCGCAACAACACGCGCGCGCCTTTTCTATTAAACTTAAATTACGGATGGCGTTTTTTGGCATGGTCATCACCTTTATGTTGTTTGGTTTGTTGATTAATAAACTAATGTTAACTGTTAATTATGAATCTCAAGCCTTAGCCCGTAACTGGTTGCCTAGTATTATTATTATCAATACAATTAATACCTTAACCAGTGATTACCGCATTGCTGAGACACAACATATTTTGGCGCATGACACTATCGACAAACTATTTTGGGATAAAAATCTGCTACGCAGCAAACAAAAAATTAATCAAGCCTTGCATAATTACCAAGCCCTTATTTATTCAGACGAAGAACGCGATATTTATAATATTTTATTAACCGCTTATGAAGACTATCAACTGCGTAGCGATAAAATGTTAATTTTGTCGCGTCAACAGAGCGCACTCCAGATAATGATGCCACTACTGCAAAATAATCAATTATTATTTAATGCCTTAAGTAAAAATCTAAACAAACTTGTTACCCTAAATTCTGAAGGCGGTTTTGATTCAGCTCAACGTAACCAATACATATACCAACAAGCACAACTCATTATTTTTGCTGTTATTTTAATTATTTTGTTAACAGCGATTCTGTTTATGCTTATTTTTGATAAAAATATTTCTGTCGCCTTGCAACAATTAACCGCAGCTATGCGCGGCTTAGCACGAGGCGAGCTAAATTTTACGCAGCAAAGCTTAGCGCATCGCCATGATGAAATTGGCGAAATGGCAGACGCATTATTCGAAGTTAGCCAAATATTACGCAATGTCAGTAAAGATTCAACTGACTTAATTAGTGCAGCTAAAGCCGGCATACTGTCAGCAAAAGTCGAGGCATCACGACATCCTGGTGAGTTTGCTCATACTGCCGAGGGCATGAATACGATCATTGCAACCTTAAGTGAACCTTTGGGTGAATTAGTACAAATCATGCAGAATCTTGCCTTAGGCGATTTGGAGGCACGCATGCATGGGCATTACGAAGGGGAATTGCGCATTTTAAAAACCAATGTTAATCGTAGTTTAGATGCCTTAGTCAATTTATTAACCGAACTGGGCAGTGCCATGCAACTTATGGCGGCGGGTGATTTACGCTCGCAACTGAGCGGTAATTATCAAGGTGAATTTTCTGTATTAAAAGCTAACACGAACAAAACCATCGCTCAACTCACTCTGATTATGGGTAAAATCATTATTAATACTGCTGATGCTGCGGTTGCAATTACCCAAGCTTCTTCGTCATCGCAGTATGTGGCTGAACAATCAGCGCAGCAACTCAGCGCCATTGAACACGCACAAATCACGCTTGCCGAAACCGCAGTCTCTATTCACGCCATTGCCAATAAAGGTAAAGAAAATGATGACTTGGCGCGTGTAACTGCACAATCAACGCTTCTTGGTCAAGATGAACTCACTAAGCTTATTGAGTTAATTCAGCATATTGACGCTGAATATTTACGCATTGAAAAAATCACTGATGAAATAACGCGTATTGCAGATAAAACCCATTTGTTATCACTCAATGCAGGTTTAGAAGCCATGCGTGCAGGTGAGCACGGCGAGGGCTTTGGCTTTATTGCGCAACAAATTGGACGTTTGGCTGAAGAAGCCTCAGTTTCTGCGCGCACGATTGGTGACGTAATTAATAGCTCAGGACAAAATATTCGACTAAGTGTTCATGCCACGTTAGAAACGCAAGCAGCGATGAATGCTATTGCTAATGCAGCACAAAACAATGCACTTAATGTTGCCAGTATTTCGGTGGCTATTGCCCAACAATCAGAGGCCATGCAATCACTTAATGAGCGCGTTAAAACGATACGTGTCAGTAGCGAAGCCACTGCGGCAGCGTCTGAACAAATCAGTACCACAATGGCGCAGTTAGCACAGACTATCCGTCTAACCGCAGATGATGTAAAACGCTTCCAACTTACTGAAAAATAATATGACCAGCGTGGTTATCCCGCACGATAAATCAATCTTACACAAATTATTACTGCCATTTATCATCAGTATTATTTTGGGTTGCGTTATTTTTTATGGCAATGACGCGTATCAAATCATGGGCTTGGCTGCGCTTGAAAGCACGATTGTGGTGTTTGGCTATGTGCTGGGCATTGCTGAGTTTTTAGTATTAGCGTTATTAATTCAACGCATTGTGCAATTGCTTATCTTAGATCGTTTCATTGCCAAGGCATTAGGCTCTCCCACGCCCCGTTTACTCTCACAATTGTCTGCAATCATTATTTACACAATCGCCATTGCCGCAATTGTTGGTGTGATTTTTAAAAAAGATTTAACCGTTGTGCTGGCTACGTTTGGCGGTGCAAGCATCGTGATAGGTCTTGCTTTACAAGGCATTATTCGTGATTTATTTGCTGGCTTAACGATTAATTTAGATCGCTCCATTAATATTGGTGATTTTATTTCGGTAAAAAAATCTGATAGTTTTGAAGGGGTAGTACAAGAAATTAGCTGGCGAACCACTCATATTGTTACCTTACAAGGTAATTTAGTGATTATTCCAAACAGCTTGATGTCTGCGGGCGTGATCACTAATTACTCCTCACCCAATAATTACATGGAGCAATCGATCAGTGTTTTTTTAGCCATTGATACGCCCGTCAATAAAGTCTTACGCATTTTACTTAGTGCTGTACAGGAAGCGAGCTTACAGTTTTCGCCAACTCAAGCGCCTGCGCCCAAAGTGGTTCTGCGTGCCATTACCTTGCAAGGTGTTGAGTATGGAGTTGTTTATTATCCAACGTTTAAATCACGTACCGCAGGCAGACACGCGGTGCATCAGCATTGCTTAAAACATTTAACGTTTGCAGGCTTAAGTCCTCTTGTTGAACTCATTGCTCCTGAAATTAAGCACACTATCCATTCGATAACACATTTAAGTCAGTTGCTTAGTGGTGTTGAATTATTTGCTGACTTTACTGCTCCGGAACTTGAGGTGCTGGCGACTGCGGCTAAATTAGTTCACTTACCCGCGCACGCAGCAGTAACTGAAGGCGGTGAAATGGCTGAGTTTATGTGTTTAATTATTGAAGGTTTAGTGTTTGCCAACACTTGGCGTCAGCAGGGCAATCAGAAGCCAGCAGAGGCCAGCACTTGTTTAGGTCCAGGCGAGTTAATTAATAGTGTCGCCTTTCTTGCGGGCGCGGTGTGTGAGACCTCGATTCACACCCAAACTGAAGCGCTTATTTTAATAATGAATTACCACAGCATTGAACAATTGTTCAGCACCTACCCTACCTTAAGCAATACGCTTAGCCTTTGCATAGCACAACAGATTTATCACGCGCTACAACAGGGCAAAGCCACGTATTATCTGTCTGCGCATACCCAAGACATTCCAAGCTTAACCGCCATGGTGCTAAAAAACTTACGACGCACGTTTGCTCATTTACAACTCGCCTAACAACGCTAAAAATAACTTTAATCACACGACAAAATAGCTCATTATTAAACGAGTTAACGCTGTTCTATTAGCAAGCTAATGAGTATTCATCTGCAAGGCGATAATGCTAATGCGTTAATGACTCACCCATAAGTATCCAAAAACAATAATAACAACAGACCGTAGCAGTTTTAATTCGCTGTTACTGGAGGGCTTTATGCAGTTTACAGATAGTTTTTTTTGGCAATTTTGGCGCCTAGCTGGTCCTTTTTGGCAAGCTCCCACGCCTACAATTCGTACACAAAGCTTCGCAATTATCACGTTAACTGTTTTACAAATGGTTATTGCCGTCATCATTACCGCGTGGAGTTCAGCATTATTTAATGCCTTAGAACAACATTCTATGTCAGGACTTTTAACTCAAATTGGGTTTTTAGTCCTGATTTTTTTGAGCAATATTGCCGTAACGACCAGTCATTTAAAAATCAAACGTAACTTACAAATAGAATGGCGTAAGTGGTTAACCGAACGCGTACTAAGGCAATGGATGAACCATGCTCATCACTATCAGGTGACGCATATTCAAACTGCATCTCATGATAATCCAGATGGCAGAATCGCTGAAGATATCCGCATTGCGACGGAAGAGGCCATTAGCTTAAGCCATTCTTTTTTTTATAGCGTGCTACTGTTACTTAGTTTCACCACCTTATTATGGTCTTTGTCTGGCGTAGTACAGATTGATTTAGGGCTTTTTTCTGTGCAATTACATGGTCATTTAATTCTTATCGCGATTGCTTATGCTAGTGCAGCATCTTTTTTAGGCTGGCGTATTGGTCAGCCATTAATTACCGCAACCGATAGCAAACAAAGTACCGAAGCAGATTTTCGATTTGATTTAGCAACAGCACGCGATCACTCTCTTGCCATTGCCTTAATTCATAGCGAAGAAGATGAACGTTCGCGTTTTGCGTCATTATTTCAACATGTGCACACGGCATTTATTGCGCAAACTCATGCAATGATGGCAATTATGCAATTTACCTCGGGTTATTCTGTTTTATCAACGGCCTTTCCAATCTTAGTCTCAGCACCTCGTTATATCTTAGGCTCTATTAGTTTAGGCGCACTTATGCAATCAGCCCAAGCTTTTCAACACATGACTTCAGCCTTATCTTGGCCAGTGGATAATATGTCTGGCTTGGCGCAATGGCGTGCATCGGTAGAACGAGTATTAAGCCTAATCAAAGCCTTAGATGATTTAGAAGGTGAATTGGCAAAACCTGCTCCCAATCGCATTAGCTTTACTAAAGGACAAGACTCCACCTTACGCATTGCTAATCTATGTATTACACAACTAGATAATACGGTATGCGTCTCTTGCGTTAATGCAGAAATACGCGCTGGCGAACGTGTGTTAATTACGGGAAATACTTTTACTAGCTCAAAATTATTTAAGGTTATTACTGGCTTATGGCCTTGGGGCTCTGGCCAGATTGAACTCCCTGATGATGAACCTATCTTTTTTATGCCGCCTCGACCTTATTTACCCACAGGCACGTTACGCAATGCTATTTGCTATCCTTCCAGCGAAGTTGCCATGAGCACGGCAGAATTAACAGCAACACTTAGCTTAGTTGGTTTATCCACACTCAGTGAAGCACTCGACACGGTTGATTGTTGGGAAAAATCACTCCCACGCGATCATCAACAACGCTTGGGCTTGGTGCGTTTACTTATTCGTCAACCAAAATGGATTTTACTGCAAGAATCGTTTGACTCTCTTGACCCTGAAGGTGAGCAACAAATGTTTGAAATTATTTGTCAACACTTACCCAATGCCACGATGTTAACCATTACTAATCAACCTACGGCTAAGCAATTTCACACACGACAAATTGACATTTAAACAGTTAACACGCTTTATAAAACCCATACAGATACCACTAGGAGATAGCTCATGAATACTGTTCATCATTCCCCTTCACAGCAAGGGAAAAAATTACGCGGCGTTAATTTAGGCAGTTGGTTAGTCATTGAAAAATGGATGGTTCCTAGCTTATTTGCAGGAACAAATGCTACGGATGAAACCTCTTTTTGTGTTGAATTAGGCGACCGCGCCACTTCTGTTTTAACTCACCATTGGCAAACCTTTATTACCCGAGATGATTTTGCGTGGTTAGCTGAAGTGGGCATTAATGCCGTACGCATTCCAGTGGGGCATTGGTTATTTGGCGCTGACTATCCTTATCATCCTGCCTACGGCACTAACCCCTATCCTTTTGTCGTTGGAGGCATTGATATTTTAGATCAGGCGTTTGCTTGGGCTGAGGAATTTAAGCTAGCCATTATTCTTGATTTACATGCTGCGCCAGGCTGCCAAAATGGTTTTGATAATGGTGGTATTAAAGACGTGTGCGAATGGCATACCCAAACGGCTTATCTTGAGCACACCCTCACTATTCTTGAACGCTTGGCTGAACGTTATCAACAGCACCCTGCTTTGCACGGTATCGAGGTTCTAAATGAACCACGCTGGGATATTCCTACTGAGTATTTAAAAGCCTTTACCACTGAAGCCTATCAACGTATTCGCAAACATTGTGCCCCAGAAAATGTCGCCGTGGTCTTTCATGATGGCTTTCGTTCCTTTACAGAATACAGTGGTTTTTTAATGCCGCCAGATTTTACCAATACCGTATTTGATATTCATCGCTATCAATGTTTTGTCAGAGAAGATATTGATTTAGATATTTTTGGTCATGCCCATAAAACACTTACTGAATGGAAACAGGAAGCAGATGACATCAATCATGACCGAGGCGTGGCAAGTTATGTGGGTGAATGGAGCTTAGGCATTGATTTACATGTCGTGTCATTATGGGCAGATGGCCCTTTTAATCATGCCCTAGAGGGACTTGATGAATGTCAGGCTAATATTGCTTATCGTCTCTATGCCGCAGCACAATTAGCTACCTTTGAACATCATTTAGGCTGGTTTTTTTGGAGTTATAAAACCGAAACCACCCCAGCATGGTGTTTTAGAGAGTGTGTTGAACGCGGTTGGCTACCCAATAATTTTAGATAAGTAATATTTCCCTAAAAAAGCTGAGCAGAGTGAGCACTATTCTTAGCTTTCCTAGCTAAAATGTTACAGCTTATTTTAAGCCCTCGCGCCACATTGACCTGCACGTTTACTAAGATAAACAGCTTACGTAGCGCGCTAAGTTTCGGCACTCAAACTAAAAATAATATCAATGAAAGCATTTAAATTACCGATTAACACCTCAACACTTTACACTCTATACGCCTAAGCGTTGAGGTCAGCATCACAAAATTATAACAAGGGCAGCTAGTATAGACTAACGTGTTGAGTTAAAATCTCTCAGTTTAAATGTGATTATTTATACGCTAAGTAATTAAATCGTCTTAACCGCTCATGCTGCAAGACAACGATTTAACGCAACGCAAGAGTTTATAACAACTATCGAAGGGGTCGCTCCGTGAACAAAACAAAGCAACTTTTCGCTGGTCTGATTCTGTTAGCCTTAAGCTTAGAATCAGCTTATGCGGACTACACGCTCAATTTAATGAAAGGGGTCACAAAAGTCAGTAATGACGTTTATGATCTACACATGCTAATTCTATGGATTTGTATTTTTATAGGCGTTGGTGTGTTCGGTACTATGTTTTATTCGATTTATCATCATCGTAAATCAAAGGGACATAAAGCCGCACAATTTCATGAAAATACCACTGTAGAAATTATCTGGACTATTATTCCCACCTTAATCCTTGTGGGCATGGCTATCCCCGCTACAAAAACGCTATTAGAATTAGAAGATGTGCAAAATTCTGACATGTCAATCAAGGTTACTGGCTGGCAGTGGAAATGGGAATATGAATACCTTGATAATGGCATTCATTTCTTTAGTAGTTTAGATGAAGCCAGCAACAAAGCTCGTCAAGTAGGCTCTGGAATTGATCCTCGTACAGTTCCTCACTATCTATTAAATGTTGATAAACCTCTTGTTATCCCAACAAAGAAAAAAATACGCTTTGTGTTTACTGCTGCGGATGTTTTACATTCTTGGTGGGTGCCTGATTTAGGCTGGAAAAAAGACGCTATCCCTGGTTTTATCAATGAAGCGTGGACTTCTGTTGAGCAAGCCGGCACCTATCGCGGTCAATGTACTGAGTTATGTGGTAAAGATCATGGTTTTATGCCTATTGTTGTTATTGCAATGGATCAACCTGATTATGATGCCTGGGTCAAAAAATCATTAGACGATGCTAAAAAAGGCGCTGACTTAAGTGCTCAATCACATGCGCAATTAATGGAAGAAGGCGCTGAAGTGTATGCCAAAAATTGCTCTACCTGCCATTTACCTGATGGTAAAGGCGTACCAGGTGCCTTCCCTGCAATCAGCGGCAGTGCGATTGCGATGGGTGACATTAATGCTCAAGCCAAGTTTATCATCAATGGAAAAGCAGCTATGCCAGCGTTTGGCAAAATGTTAAAAGCAGATGAATTGGCGCAAGTTATCACTTATACCAGAAATGCCTTAGGTAATAACGTTGGCGATGAAATTCAACCTGATGCAATTCAAGCACTGCTTCCTTCTAAATCAGCACCTAAAGAGACAGCTAAAGAAATTGCGCCTAAAACTGGCACAGCTGAACAAATACCTGTTGCCGATAAAACTAAAGAGGAATTAAACGCGCTTGGCAAAGCCGTGTATGCAAGTAATTGCGCCTCATGCCACCAAGCTGAAGGTCAAGGCATGCCACCAATGTTTCCTGCCTTAACAGGCAGTGCTTTAGTGAAAGGTGATATCAATGCTCAAATCGATTTAATACTAAAAGGCAAAGGCATGATGCCCGCATTTGGTCATTCTTTATCAGCGACTGATTTTGCGGCAGTAGTGACCTTTACTCGCAACAATTTGGGTAATTCAGTCAACGATTTAATCCAACCTTCCGCTATTCAAAAGCTGCAAGCTGAATTGCCTGCGGAAGCAAACGATGACGATGATTAAATCCTGATGATCCACTCAATTTTTTTTACTAATTTCGAGGTATAAACTATGTCTGCTGTTATTTCAGAGCATGATGAGCATCACGATGAACATCATGATCATGGTCCTGAAAAAGGGCTGTTACGATGGGTTATTACAACCAACCATAAAGATATTGGTACCTTGTACCTATTTTTCGCCTTAGCTATGTTTTTTGTTGGCGGTGCGATGGCAATGGTTATCCGTGCTGAATTATTTGAACCAGGAATGCAATTTGTACAGCCTCAGTTCTTTAACTCAATGACCACAATGCACGCCTTAGTTATGGTTTTTGGTGCAGTTATGCCAGGTTTTGTGGGCTTAGCTAACTGGATGATTCCTATGATGATTGGCGCGCCCGATATGGCATTGCCAAGAATGAACAACATGAGCTTCTGGGTTTTAGTGGCTGGCGTCTTGTTACTGGCCAGCACCTTATTTATGGAAGGTGGTGCGCCTGCTGGTGGATGGACCTTGTATCCACCGTTAGTATTACAAACGGGTAACGCACTTCCCTTTGCTATTTTCTCAGTGCATTTATTAGGTATTTCTTCAATTATGGGTGCGATCAATATCATTGCAACCATTTTTAATATGCGTGCTCCTGGCATGACGTTAATGAAAATGCCCTTATTTGTATGGACATGGTTAATCACTGCGTTTTTATTGATTGCGGTAATGCCCGTATTTGCTGGCGCAGTCACCATGCTATTAACTGATAAATTCTTTGGCACCAGCTTCTTTGATGCAGCAGGTGGCGGTGATCCAGTATTGTATCAACATATCTTCTGGTTCTTTGGTCATCCAGAAGTGTATATCATGATTTTACCTACGTTTGGCGTCGCCTCTACTATTATCCCTGTGTTTGCTCGCAAACCGCTATTTGGTTACAGCTCGATGGTTTATGCCACAGTAGCCATTGCCTTTTTATCATTTATTGTTTGGGCACATCACATGTTTACCGTGGGGATGCCAGTTGCTGGTGAGTTGTACTTTATGTATGCCACCATGCTGATTGCCATTCCTACAGGAGTAAAAGTATTCAACTGGACTGCAACTATGTGGAAAGGCGCCATGACTTTTGAAACACCAATGTTGTTTTCAATTGCTTTTGTGGTGTTATTTACCATTGGCGGATTTACCGGCTTAATGATGTCTATTGCTCCTTCAGACTTCCAATATCATGATACTTATTTCATTGTCGCGCATTTCCATTACACCTTAGTTCCGGCCTCTGTTTTCATTCTTATGGCTGCCGGTTATTATTGGTTACCAAAATGGACTGGCCACATGTACAACGAAAAAATTGGTCAATTACATTTCTGGTTATCTGTTATTTCAGTCAATATTTTATTCTTCCCACAGCATTTTCTTGGCTTAGCAGGGATGCCTCGCAGAATCCCTGATTATGCCGTACAGTTTGCTGATTGGAACATGATTTCAAGCATTGGTGGCTTCATTTTTGGCGCCAGTCAGTTACTCTTTTTATACATTGTCATTGACACTATTCGTGGTGGCACTGGTGAAAAAGTAACAGATGAAGTCTGGGAAGATGCTCATAAACATGGCTTGGAATGGACGTTACCTTCACCACCGCCTTACCATACCTTTACTACACCGCCAAACGTAATTCCTACCGAACACGTTTAAGCGTAATTTTTAATTAATGCAATGCGCTATCCTTGATAGCGCATTAACTTATTCTAATGAATATTAAAACTAAAAATTATTTAACCGCGCTGCTACTCGCCATCATAGCGATTAGTATTTACGCATTTGCCGTCATCAAGGCCATAACGCCATGAACGCTGACATCGACCAAAAAAATTCTCGATTGGTTCGTAAATTACTTCTCATTGCTGTCGCAATGTTTGGTTTTGGCTATGCCTTAGTCCCTCTTTATGATGTTTTATGTGATATTACTGGCATAAATGGCAAGGCTGCGGTGCAAAGTCCGACTGAAAAAAACTACGTTATTGATTACTCAAGAGAAATTACTGTTGAATTAGTAACTCAACTTAATGAGTCCACGCCAATGGTATTTCGAGCTGAAACAAAAAAAATAACGCTACATCCTGGTGAATACAAAACTGTTAATTTTTATGCAGAAAACACCACGAATAAGGCAATGATTGCGCAAGCTATTCCAAGCATCTCACCTGGACTTGCCGCTGAATATTTTGAAAAAACCGAATGTTTTTGCTTTACAGAACAAAAATTTAAAGCTAAAGAAGGTCGAACAATGCCCGTGCGTTTTGTGGTTAACCCCAAGTTACCCAAACAATACAAAACAATCACGCTTGCTTATACCTTCTTTGATAAAACTAAATCTGATTAAACTAAACTACATAGTGAAGTAAAGGAGAAAACTTATGTCTTCAAGTGATACTTATTACATACCCCATAAAGCGACGTGGCCTGTTATGGCTACCTTCGGTTTAGCAACATTATTGGCTGGATTTGCTAATTATCTTAATGGTTCGTCCATCGGATCACCCATGATGATTATTGGCTTTACTATTTTTATTATCATGCTTGCTGGCTGGTTTACTTTACAAGCTACCGAAAGTGAAACGGGCCTGTACAACAAACAAGTAGGCATCTCATTCCGAATGGGCATGATGTGGTTTATTTTTTCTGAAATTATGTTCTTTGCGGTATTTTTTGGCACCCTTTGGTATACCCGTAACCTTTCAGTGCCTTGGTTAGGTGGCGAAGGCATTGGTGCGGCAACAAAAGAATTATTATGGCCAAATTTTGAAGCCCATTGGCCAACAAATGGACCTGGACATTTACTTGATGGAAAGCCTACCGAGCATGGCGAATTTGAAAAAATGAGTGCCTGGGGCTTGCCTTTTTTAAACACGCTATTGTTATTAAGCAGTGGCGTAACGGTCACCTGGGCTCATCATGGCTTACTTGAAAAAAATCGTGCTCAATTAATTAAAGGCTTAGCGGCAACCGTTGCGTTAGGATTTTTATTTGTTATCTTCCAAGCCATTGAATACCATGAAGCTTATTCTGAAATGGGGTTAACCTTAGGAACAGGCATTTATGGCTCTACATTCTTTATGTTAACTGGCTTCCACGGTTTCCACGTATGTGTTGGTGCAATTATTTTAAGTGTGGTTTTATTTAGAACGACTAAAGGTCACTTCTCACCAGAAAACCATTTCGCTTTTGAAGCTGCGGCATGGTATTGGCATTTTGTTGACGTTGTCTGGCTAGGCTTATTTATCTTTGTTTATATCTTGTAATAAACGCTAGCAATTACAAAAAAAGCGTTACCCTTGGGTAACGCTTTTTTTTTGTTCATCGTTACTTTGTTCATCGTTACAATAATGTCTTGTAACTATTTATCTACCACAGCAGCTGAGGATAACTTATGCGCTTGCACCACAACACCTATGCCATGAGGACGAAATAAACCTAATCCCATAGCAACAACAATCACCACAAATAACGCAACGGATACAGCAATTCGAAAAGTCAATGCCTTGAGTGCTTTTGCTGAATGTACGCTATCCTTACCTTTAATTAAATTGTACAACGCGTACACTAAGCTACTCACGATAAGAAAAAAAACTGCTATTGCCAACATTTTAATAATCATAATCCTCTCACTACTTAATAATAACTTGCGTCTATTTTCTGTTATTCATAACAATATGCCAATTAATTTAACGACTGTATGACAGCACTAAAAATCATCCAATACCTAAGTCTACTAGGACTCATTATTTTGCTCTTAAGCCTAAGTTATTGGCAATGGACAAGAGCTCATGAAAAACAGCTATTGCTGACTCAACAAACACAAAAAAAACAAGCTGAACCTTTATATATTAGCAACTTACAGCACCTTCCCTTAGCGAAAATACGCTACCAAAACATTGTTGCTGTGGGTCATTACGATACCCAACATACAGTATTAATTGATAATCAAATAAGTGCTGGAAAAGCAGGGTATTTTGTATTAACACCTTTTATACTCAATAATTCAACTCAGACCATTCTTGTTAATCGTGGCTGGGTATTAATGAATCCAGATCGACGACAATTACCTACGCTTGGTAAAATAGAACCAGAAACACTACGTATCTCAGGACGAATTAATTATTTCCCAAGTGTTGGCATAAAACTCAAAGGCGCAGACCTGCCAACAAATACAGAGCCCACTATTGTTCAAATTGTAAATACTGAGATACTGGGGAAAAAACTAGCTCAATCTTTGTACCCGTTTCAGTTAGAATTAAATCAAACTGAAGCGTATGGCTTTAAGCGTGAATGGACGACCACAACCTTATTATCTCCAGAACAACACATTGCTTATGCAATACAATGGCTGTTACTTGCCCTCACCTTAACACTTCTTTTTCTTTGGTTTAACTTTAAAAAAAATGACTCAACAACAAAAAAATAGACTCTTAATTATAGGTGTCTTTGCTTTATCTATTATTCCCTTATTAAGTGCTTGGTTTATTAAAAACAATACCCAATTATTAACAAATACTACCAATAATGGTCATTTAATAACCCCCGTTATTTCCACCCAAAAAGATGACTTGCGTGGCATTGACGATTTTTCCTCAGCGAATATAAAAGAACTCACAGGACATTGGTTAATTGTTAATATCATTCCTAATTCATCATGCAATGCTGTATGTTTGGAAGCTATTCTTAAAACCAAACAATTACGCTTAATGCTCAATAAAGATTTATCACGCACTCGACGCGTGGCCTTGGTTTTTAATAACATTGCAAAAACGACAGCGCAACAATGGTGGTTGAAAGATAGTTTGCTTTGGCGCTTGCATCAAGACAAACAAACAACCGACGATCAAGCATTATTTATACGCTTACACGATGAAAAATATCCCTTGGATGAACACTTAATAACCCGCTTAATTGGTCAAGAAAATAGAGAACGCGCGTTACGCTCAGACCTGATTAGAGTTCAACCAACCCCAGCATTAATTAACAAAATAAATTTATTACACCAAGGAAGCTTACCTGAAGGGATGCTGTTTTTAATCGACCCTTTAGGTAATTTAATGATGCAATATGAGCCAGGATTTGATCCATATAAAGTAAAAAATGATTTACTGCACTTATTAAAAATATCGCAAATTGGTTAAATAAGACAATTAGATAAAAAATTAACATGATTAAAAAACTCACCATACTTAATGCAACGCTGTCATTCATTAGTCTTTTTTTTGAATACAGTCTACCTTGGCTTAGTCCAGACTTACATTGTCATGACAATGCTTCTTGCTTTCAGTGGTCAACACTTGATTTCAATGCTGCCTCAACCTTAATAAACGTCAGTTTTCACGGTATAGAACTACTGCTATGTGTTTTGCTGTTAAGCAATAGTATTGCGCTGTTCGTTAGTAAACCAACACCAGCGGTAAAAATCATTGCACTAAGCTTGACTGCACTCATTTTTGCCACAGTCCCTGTATGCTTAACCCTCTTTCCTGACATATTTTTAACGTTACCCCATGCAGAAATTTTTGTTTCGCTAAGTAAAACCTTAAGTTTTTGGTTACTCATCGGCGTGTTTTTTCATCTACACACAGCCACTTACAGCAACCAAAAACAGCCTGTCTATAAACTATTCCTAGCGCATACGATCAAGCTATTAGTGTTTATTCAAGTAGTTTCTGGCAATGTTATACACGTGACACAAACCTCTTTATCCTGTGATCAACTCTTAAAATGCAACATTGATTGGCTATTTTTTACCCATAATGACGGTGATTTTAATGCTGTTATTGCATGGTTTACCCAAAACACTACAGATTATTTAATTCCAACCCAAACATTATTAACCAGCACACACCTAAGCTTCGCATTACTTAATACACTGGTAATCTTTGGTTTTTCACTATGGGCGTTACGACAACCATTACCTGCGATAAAAAAAGCAGGTGGCCTCATAATTTGTTTTTATGCCTTAGCCTTTGCTTCAGGTATCAGCACTATCTTGCTTAATTTGCCAACAGAGTTCTATGTACTCCATGAAGCGTTTGCAGTTTTGCTAATGCTGCCGTTAATTGCTGTTGATTTTTATAGCCTTTACAACTTCAACCCATACGCAATACCTAGTCCAGACAAGACTAACGACGCAACCATTACCGTTACCGTTACTTCAGATGAGCACATTAGCACTGCGCCTGAGTCGTTATTACTACGGCTAAATGCTCAATTGAAACGATCTCGTGTCGGTTTAACTTCATTATTCAGCAACTTAACATCTTCTTCCGAAGATACCGATGATTTTCTTGCCGAATTAGAAGCTAATTTAATCGTGGCTGATTTGGGTATTTCAGTCACGGCTAAGATTATTGCTCGTCTTAAAACTCAACTCTCTAAACAACAACTGACCGATCCAATAACGCTTAAAGCCGCAGTTCAACAAGAATTATTATCTATTTTAATCCCCTACAGCCAGCCCTTAATTATTCCCAAACAAGCGCATCCTTTTGTTATTTTAGTGGTGGGCGTAAACGGTGCTGGCAAAACGACGACTATTGGAAAATTAGCGAAAAAACTTCAGATTCAAGGTCATAGTGTCATGCTTGCAGCAGGCGATACCTTTCGTGCTGCCGCTGTAGAACAATTACAAATGTGGGGAGAACGCAATCAAATTCAGGTGGTCGCACAGCACACCGGCGCAGACTCAGCCTCCGTTATTTATGATGCCGTGCAATCTGCTCAGGCAAAAGGCATTGACGTATTAATTGCAGATACTGCAGGAAGATTACATACCAAAGCTAATTTAATGGATGAACTTACAAAAATTAAACGTATCATTGGCAAACTAGATGAACACGCTCCTCATGAAGTATTATTAGTCTTAGATGGTGGTATTGGACAAAATGCCTTGTCACAAGCCAAGTTATTTAATGAAGCCGTTAGCTTATCTGGCTTAGTTATCACTAAACTTGACGGTACGGCAAAAGGTGGGGTTATTTTTGCCTTAGCTGAACAAGCAAAAATTCCAATCCGCTTTATTGGCATTGGCGAAGGCATTGATGATTTACAAAGCTTTAATGCTGAAGATTTTGTAGATGCCCTTTTTGTTAACGAGTAAACATCCTCTTATGACTTATGTTGAAATTTGATAATGTTTCAAAACGCTATCCTGATGCTGGAGAAGTGTTAAAGAATGTCAGCTTTCACCTCCATCATGGTGAAATTGCTTTTTTAACGGGTCATTCTGGAGCGGGAAAAAGCACTTTATTAAAACTCATTGCAGTAATGGAACGTTGTACACGCGGGACGATTCTTCTTGATAACGAAAACCTTAGCTCAGCAAAACAACGACAAATACCTTTCTTAAGAAGAAAGATGGGCTTTATCTTCCAAGATTTTAAGTTACTAAAAAATCGAACTGTCTTTGATAATGTCGCCTTACCTTTAGTTATCGCGGGCTTTGAACATCAAGAAATTAGTCGGCGCGTAAGAGCTTCTCTCGATAAAGTAGGACTATTAGGAAAAGAAAAAAAATTTCCGATGGCATTATCTGGCGGCGAACAGCAACGAGTCGGTATTGCAAGGGCTGTCGTCAATAAACCTCCGCTGATTATCGCTGATGAACCTACTGGAAATCTTGACCCAGAATTAGCTGCCGAAATCATGCGCCTGTTTGAAAACTTTCAACAAGTTGGCGTTACTGTACTGATCGCGTCCCATGATATTTCTCTTATTACCCAAATGAATCATCGTATTCTTACATTAGATCATGGCAACCTTATATCGAGTTAACCAATGAGAACTAATAAACGCCGTCGACAAACCCAAGAAATTAAACAAATAAGATACATAAAACAAGATATTAGACGAACTCAAGCGTCAGGCGGAAGCCTTCTTAATAAATTGAAAGCCTATCGTGATCATCATGCTCATGCACTGTTTTCTAGCTTAGGGCGATTAGTCGCTTCGCCTTTCAATTCAATGATGACCATAGCTGTTCTCTCCATTGCTATTTCTCTCGCGAGTGGCTTTTACCTTGTTGTCGCAAATCTTCAACAACTCTCTGGAAATTTAAAAACCAGCGCACAAATCTCTTTGTTTTTAAAGAATGAAATCACTGAAGCGCACGCCATTCAACTTGCGGAAACAATCAAACAAAACCCAGCCATTCAAGCAGTTAATTTAATTACTAAAGATCAAGCGTTGGCGGAATTTAAAACATTTAGCGGCTTTGGCTCAGCAATAACGGTACTAAAAAGCAACCCTCTCCCAAATGTACTGCAAGTTTTACCCAAACATACCTTTGAAGATCAGAAAGAGTTAGAAGCGCTTCTGCAAAACTTTCAACAATCAATCGAAGTAGATTCTGCCCAATTAGATATGCAATGGGTTGCACGTTTGCAATCAATCATGTCAGTGTCTGAATGCTCCGCACAGTTATTAAACCTTATGCTTGGCCTCTCAGTATTATTTATTGCTGGCAATACCATTCGCCTTGAATTGCAAAGTCGTCATGAAGAAATCGTAATAGCTCAGTTGGTAGGTGCTACCTGTAATTTTATTCAACGACCATTTTTGTACACAGGATTTTGGATTGGCTTTATTTCAGGAATTGTTGCTTGGTTTACGGTAACACTCATGTTCTTAATTTTACGCACTTCCGTAGAAAACTTATCAAGCCTATATGGTGGTAATTTTCACTTACTTTTTTTTAGTTTTTTTGAAACCTTGGTATTAATTTTAATCTCTTCAAGCTTGGGTATTTTAGGCTCATGGAGCGTTTTAACCTATCAACTTCAACTTACACGACCTAAATAATACCGTGCTGAAATTATTAGCACTCTTAAATTCAGAGTGCTAAAATAAAGAAAAAATTAACCATGTAGGAACACATTATGAATACTGCTCTCGTATTACCAGTTAATTTATCGATAGGTTCATTCGATGCATATTTAAATCTCGTAAGACAAATGCCAAAATTATCTTCCGAGCAAGAGCGCGAACTCACGCTAAAATACCGAGATGAAGGTGACCTTGAGGCAGCGCGTCAGCTTGTTATGACAAATTTACGCTTTGTTGTCCATGTAGCGAGAGGCTACAGTGGCTACGGTCTATCAATGCCTGATATTATCCAAGAAGGTAATGTGGGATTAATGAAAGCAGTCAAACGCTTTGATCCAGACATGGGGGTTCGTCTGGTATCGTTTGCAGTGCATTGGATAAAAGCTGAGATTCATGAATATGTTATTAAAAACTGGGGGATTGTTAAAATAGCCACCACCAAAGCACAGCGTAAATTATTTTTTAATCTACGTAAGTCTAAAGAAGACATTGGCTGGCTTACTCATGATGAAGCGGTTGCTATCGCCAAGGATCTTAACGTTGACGTAAGCATTGTATATGAAATGGAAAAACGTTTAGGCAATCGTGATATGTCATTCGATCTTTCTGGCGATGAATCTGACGATGACAGCTATATTGCCCCCGTTAGCTATCTACAACAACACAGTGCTGATCCCGCTATTTTACTTGAAAATGCTGATTGGGATGGTCATGAACAAGACTTACTAACAGAAGCAATGGCAACATTAGATGAACGTAGCTTAGACATTCTTAACAGCCGTTGGCTTTCAGAGAAAAAAGCCACGTTGCATGAATTAGCTGAGCGTTACAACGTTTCTGCTGAACGCATTAGACAATTAGAACAAAATGCAATGAAGAAGCTGAAAAATGCAGTAACCCTTGCCGCATAATTTATAACGATATAACAAGGCTTAACAATGACCTGTTAAGCCTTGTTTATAAAAACGTTTGCTATGCAGGCTGAAGTAAATGTAACACAGCGTGCGCATGTTCAGCAGCTTCATGCCCCATAGTTGTTAAATAACCTCCATCTACTTGTGTTATTAAACCCTTTTCAAATAAACGTCGAGTTGCAGAAACTACATCAACATCAGCCACTGAAGCATGAACCTTAATTCCCTCTAACGTAGTATCAAGATTATAACGAACTAAAACATTAAGCTCTTCTAGAATATCTTGAGTATAAAACATGAATAAATCCTCGTAATAAATTAAACTAAGCTCATAGCATAAAACTATTTTCTTCAATGCGACAATTTATTCACTCAATAAAACTATTTTATAGAACAATGACAATGCTTTTCTTAACAAAACCATATTAATACCCCATACTAGCTGTTATTTATTTTTAATAAAATTGTCATTAAACTGACATTTTTCAACACTATTCTGTAAAACTGATTATTTTGAACGTATGGACCACTATGAAAAAACTTACTGCCGAACCTGAAATTAAATCAGCAAAACGACTAGAGTGTTTCATTGCAGATTCGGATGCAATGATTAAAGAAGCCCAAAGATTACGTTACCGCGTCTTCGGTAAAGAAATGGGGGCAAAATTAAAGTCTGAATCAGAAGGGCTGGATCATGATGAAGTGGATGACTATTGCGACCATCTAGTTGTGTTTGATAACAACCATAAAAAAATTGTTGGGTACACTCGATTATTAACGCAAGATCAAGCCGAGCGTTTAGGACGATTTTATTCGCAAGGCGAGTTTAACTTAGACCAAGTGCTATGTTTAGAAGGACGTTTCTTAGAAATTGGCAGAACCTGTGTAGACCCTGATTTTCGTGGTGGTGCTGTATTAACAACACTCTGGTCAGCTTTAGTTGACTATGCGCTTAAAGGCAAATTTAACTATCTACTTGGCTGCGCTAGTATTACACCTGGTCCAAGTGGCTTTGCAGTCGATGCCGTTTATAGAAATATCGATGCTAAAAATATCGCACCAACATCCATTCAAGTCACCCCAAGCATTCCCGTACCCAACGCACTTCGCTGTGATCGTGATGAATCTGGAATCCCCCCGCTGCTTAAAGCTTATTTACGTTTTGGCGCATTAATTTGCGGCGAACCGTGCTGGGATGAAGACTTTAACTGTATGGATTTATTTGTTTTACTACCTCTTGATCAATTACAAGAACGTTACAGCAAACATTATATGAGAGATTATCAAGCAGGACATGAAATTGAAAATGCGGCTGCTTTATAAACTATCACTCATTAAATTACTTTTTATCTATGGATTATTTCTTACTGCTATTATCATTCCAACTGTTAGCATACTAAATAAATTTTACGATACGCGCACGCAATGTGATCGCTTAAAGCAACAATGGTTCGACTGGCTTGCTCGTATTATTAAGTTACAGATCACTATTGAAGGTGAAGTACCTACGACCTCTTGCTTTATCATAAGCAATCATATTTCTTGGTTAGATATTGTCATCATTGGCAAACTACTTCCAACCTACTTCGTGGCTAAAAGTGACATTGTTCACTGGCCGGTCGTTGGCTTTATTGCGAAACATGCAGGTACTATTTTTATTCGTCGTGGTGAAAAAAAGCACATCATGGAAACCTCAGATAAAATGGCATGGTTACTTCAAAACAATTGTACTATCGCAGCCTTTCCTGAAGGCACGACAACAATCGGCAATAACGTACTAAATTTCCATGCTTCGTTATTTCAACCAGCTTTAGCAAGCAATGCGATTATTCAACCTGTAGCTCTTCAATATGAAGGCGCTGCAAAAGATAGTGCACCATTTATAAATGATGATATTTTTCTACCGCATTTAATTAATATGCTTCGCTTAGAAAAAATTGAAGCACGGATTACTTTTTTACCTCCCTTAGCATCAACAGATCAATCTCGACACTCAATAAGTAAAACATCAAGACAAGCAATTCTTGATCAAATCACCTACTAACTAACCCTACCACTTTAATAAACAAGCTAACTGACAATGCGCATACTGTTTGTCCACCAGAATTTTCCTGGTCAATTTAAACATCTTGCGCCTGCATTAGCTGCACAACCTGCTAATGAAGTTGTCGCCTTGTCCATACGAGCTACGCCCCATCAACAAGGTATTCGCATCCTTAACTATCAACCTGCGCGCGGCACCACGCCTAATATTCATCCATGGGTAGCTGATTTTGAAACTCAAACCATACGCGGTGACGCAGCTTTTAAAGCCGCACTAAAACTTAAAGAAGATGGTTTTACACCAGACATTATCATTGCTCACCCAGGTTGGGGAGAAAGTCTGTTTCTAAAAGATGTCTGGCCCACCGCCAAATTAGGTATGTATTGCGAATTTTTTTATCATTCGCACGGTCATGATGTTGGCTTTGACCCTGAATTTCCCACGCCAAATATTGATAATGTGTGCCGCTTACGCTTGAAAAATGTTAATAATTTAGTGCATTTTCAAATTGCCGATGCAGGAATTTCACCAACACACTGGCAAGCCAGTACGTTTCCAGATCCCTTTCGGCAAAAAATATCAGTTATTCATGATGGTATTGATACCCAACTTATCCAGCCTAATAAAAATGCGACATTAACGCTTAATAATCACTTAGTGTTAAGCCAAAAAGATGAAATTATTACCTTTGTTAATCGCAATTTAGAGCCGTATCGTGGTTACCATACCTTCATGCGGGCATTACCCACCATCCTGGCACAGCGCCCCAATGCTAGAGTAATCATTGTTGGTGGCGATGATGTCAGTTATGGTCAACGCCCCGCCAATGGACAAACGTGGCGCTCACTATTTTTTGATGAAGTAAAAAATACACTTGATTGTAGCCGCGTGCATTTTGTTGGCCGAATACCTTATCCATATTTTGTTAGCTTACTGCAACTATCCTCACTGCATATTTACCTGACCTACCCCTTTGTTTTATCATGGAGCTTATTAGAAGCAATGAGTGCCGGTTGCTGCATTCTTGCCAGCGATACCCAACCATTACATGAAGCAATCATGCACAATGAAACAGGTCGACTCATTAATTTTTTTGATGTTAATGCCTTAGCCAACGAAGTGAATACCTTACTCGATGATCCCACTGAGCGCGCGCGATTAGGCCGCCAAGCACGTGAATTTGCGATAAATAACTATGACTTAACAACACGCTGTTTACCCAAACAAATTGCCTGGGCCACCCAATTAAACAACAGTTAAACTCATCACCCTTTGCTTATAACCTACACCTACGTTTACGGTTATCTTCCTTATCATTATGATTAACTTTAAAAATATCACCTTACGTCGAGGTACCCGCATTCTCTTTAGCGATACCACGTTCACCTTACATAAAGGTCAAAAGATTGGGTTCACTGGCGCTAATGGTGCAGGAAAATCCAGCTTATTCGCACTGGTAAAAAATGAATTACACGTAGATGAAGGTGAATTATTCATCCCACCACACCTGCATATTGCTCATGTTGCTCAAGAAACACCAGCGGTTACCTGCTCTGCTTTAGATTATGTTGTCGATGGCGACACTGAATTACGCACCTTACAACGCGATACGTTAATCGCAGAACATGCCAACGACGGTATGAAAATCGCTGCATACCACGCCCAATTAGAAGAAATTGATGGCTATACCGCTAATGCACGCGCTTCACGCTTAATGAATGGCTTAGGCTTTCAAGTAGATCAAGAACAGCTTCCCGTCAATTCCTTTTCAGGTGGTTGGCGCATGCGCTTAAATTTAGCACAAGCATTAATGTGTCGATCTGATCTTTTATTACTGGATGAACCCACCAACCATTTAGATTTAGATGCTGTTATCTGGCTTCAAGATTGGCTAACAAAATATCCAGGCACACTGATGTTGATTTCACATGATCGTGATTTTCTTGACACCATTACCGACCACATCGTGCATATCGAACATAACAAAGCAGAAATTTATACGGGCAATTATTCTGCTTTTGAACGTATGCGCGCAGAAAAACTTGCTCAACAACAGGTTGCTTTTCAAAAACAACAACGTGAAATTGCCCATATTCAAAGTTTTGTAACGCGTTTCAAAGCCCAAGCAACCAAAGCACGTCAAGCGCAAAGCCGAATTAAAGCCTTAGAACGGATGGAAATTATTGCCATGGCGCACGTTGATTCCCCTTTCGATTTCAGCTTTAAAAAGCCTGATAAAATACCAAATCCTCTGCTTAAACTAGACAAAGCATGCATTGGCTACGGTACTAAAATAATCATTAAAAATATCAGTTTGACCATCACTCCAGGTGACCGCATTGGCTTACTTGGCTCTAATGGTGCAGGAAAGTCTAGCTTAATTAAAGTACTTGCAGGCGAAATGCAGCCGTTATCAGGCGAACGTTTGGAAGCTGATGCCTTAAAAATTGGCTACTTTGCCCAGCATCAACTTGAACAATTACGCACTGAAGAAAGCCCCTTGTGGCATCTTCAACAATTGGATAAAAAAGCCACCGAAAAAGACTTACGTAACTTTTTAGGTGGCTTTAACTTTCAGGGCGATAAAGTATTAGAGGCCATTAAACCTTTTTCTGGAGGAGAAAAAGCACGTTTAGTGCTCGCGCTTTTGGTCTATCAAAACCCTAATATGCTATTGCTTGATGAGCCCACAAACCACTTAGATTTAGACATGCGTCATGCCTTAAATATCGCTTTACAAGCATATGAAGGTGCGCTAGTTGTGGTCTCTCATGATCGACATTTGTTACGCACAGTAACCGATAAATTTTATTTGGTCGCCCACGGTAAAGTAGACGCCTATGACGGCGACCTTGACGATTACCGACAATGGTTGAACGATCAACGAAAAGACCTCGACAAACCAAGCTCTACCTCTACTGAAACGACATCAGTCTCGCGCAAAGACCAACGTAAACAGGATGCAGAACGCAGACAACGCCTAAAACCAATTTATGATGCCTTAAAAAAAGCCGAACACGATGTTGAAAAGTATCATCAAGAACAACGCCAACTTGAAGCCGCCTTAGCCGACCCAAGCCTATATGACGACGCTAATAAAGCACAGTTAAAACAACTTTTGGCTCGTAAGTGTGTTGTTGATAACGCCTTAGAAAGTGCTGAAGAAGCCTGGTTAACCGCAGAAGAATTAATCGCCGCCGATTAATACAAATCAGTTAATACAAATCAATAGGGTCAACATCCAACGACCAACGTACTTTTTTACTTAATTTTAATTGCTCAATTTTGGGCACCAGTGCCGTTAACATGCGCTGCAATGCTTGACGTGAACTGCTTTGGACTAACAATTGATATCGATACACACCTGCACGCCTGATCATGGGTGCAGCAACAGGCCCTAATAAGGCAACCTCTTGCTGAGTTAAATCTTTTGCCAAATTGACCACCTCAGTTAAAAAATCTTTAGCTAATTTATTTACTTCAGCCTGTGCACGAAATAAAGCCTGAAAACTAAACGGAGGTAACTGAGCTAACTGTCGTTGCGCTAATGCACTGGCAGTAAAACTAGGATACCCCTCCTGAATCAAGCGCATTAATAACGGATGATCTGGGTGTCTAGTTTGCAAAATCACCTTACCTGGCTTGTCTTCACGGCCCGCACGACCGGCAACTTGGACAATCAATTGTGCTAATTTTTCCTCAGCATGAAAATCCACACTAAACAAACCGCTATCAACATCTAACAACGCGACCAACGTTACATTAGAAAAGTGATGACCTTTTGCCAGCATTTGCGTACCCAAAATAATATCCACTTCACCTTGATTTATTTGCTCTAAAACATTTTCTAAATGTCCCTTTTTGGCAATTGCATCACGATCGACTCTCACCACACGCTTAGTGGGAAATAAAGCTTGTAAACTGATTTCCACACGCTCAGTACCTAAGCCTAACGGTATTAACCCCCCCGGTACATGACACGCCGGACACTGTGTTGGTAAGCTACTTTCTTGCGCACAATGATGGCAACGCAAGACACCATCATGACGATGAATAACCAAATTTGCGTCACACGCAAAACATCTTGCTACCCACCCACAACCATGACAAATTAACGTAGGTGCAAAACCTCGACGATTTAAAAACACTAAAACTTGCTGTTTTTTTGCTAAAGTCTGCGCCATTTCAGCGAGCAATGGCTCTGATAATCCTTCAGTCAATTGTTTATTACGAATATCCAACACTTGAAAAATAGGTGGGATAGCATGTCCAGCACGTCTGGATAAATGCAAGCGCTGATAACGTTGTAAATTAACATTATGGATGCTTTCTAATGACGGCGTTGCTGACCCTAACAAAATTGGAATGTGCAATAATTTAGCACGCACCACCGCCACATCTCGGGCTGAGAAACGAAAGCCGTCTTGTTGTTTAAACGAGGCATCATGCTCCTCATCGATAATGATAATCCCTGGCGATGTTAACGGCGTGAATAAGGCGGAACGTGTACCTAATAAAAACTGACAGCTTCCTTGCTGCATTTTTAACCACGCATGATAACGTTGTTTATCTGTTAATTTTGAATGTGATATCACAATTTCAACGGAAAATCGCTGACGAAAGCGTGCTTCTAATTGAGGGGTTAAGGTAATTTCAGGCACCAATACCAGCACCTGTAAACCACGTGTCAATACGGCATCGATGATTTGCATATAGACTTCAGTTTTACCGCTTCCCGTCACGCCTTCCAATAAAAACACATTGAACGTTCCTATTTGCTCAGTCACCGCAGTGATTGCTTCTTGCTGCTCAGCATTGCATTGTAAATGAGCTTGCTTACTGACCGACATAGGCAAACTTTGTGCTGAACTTATCGTCACTTCGGCAATAAAACCTTTATTAAGTAACTGTGTTAACGGAGCACGCCAATGTTTATGCCAACGCTTTAACTCGTCAGTAGAAATAGATTGCTTGCAGTGTAGACATTGCTGGATAAGTTCACGCTGTAGAGGTGCGCGTTGCAACTGTTCACTGGAGATAGCCTTACCTGCCAAAGTAAGTGAGTAATACACCACAGCTTGTGCAGGTAACTTAGCATTAAGCTTAACGTCACGCCGCAATAACGCTGGGAAAGCCACCGCAATTACGCTACCTAAAGGATAATGGTAATAGTGACTTGCCCACGTTAACAACTGTAAATCAAGCTTTGTTAACAATGGCTGCTGATCTAACACCTCAAGTACGCGTTTGAGTTTATGCATGGGGAAATCACTTGCAGACACTAGCTCTATCAATACCCCGACTTTTTGTAGTCGCCCAAACGGTACAACCACCCTAGTTCCTGGCAGCAGCAACTGACCGTCAATCGGCGCCAAGTAATCAAATAGGGAATACAACGGTAAATCTAACGCAACTTTACAAATACTGTCCGTCATATTGTGCAACTTAGCCATAATCTATAAAAAAATAAGTTAAGTAATACCGCTAAGTAATTGTGAACATTACACTTCAGAGTTATTCACAAAAGCTGTGGATAACTCTGTGTAAAACACCGTTATTAAAAAGCTTAGTAACGGTTTTTATTAGCTTTTTTTCAAATTGTCCAATAAGCAATCAATACAAACTATCCATTTTAAATCAATAACTTATAAAATAAAAATGAAAAACATTGACATTAAAAAACGTTTTTATTAAAAATAATATACGCACAATTAAGCTGTGATTAAACGTCTTAGATGCTAAGTAATCTATGTCTTAATATTCCGTAATTGCGCCAAACTTAACCCTGCTAACAATAAAAAAGCTAAGCATGTCCAGGCGGGCATACTAAAGCCCAATAATGTCCAATTAACTTCAGCGCATTCTCCTGTTCCACTCAAGAGTAATTTTAAAGAATTAATTATCGGGAAATTTTGTAACATATATTCTAAGCCTGGACCACATTCAGGTACTTGATCGGGTGGTAAATGTTGCAACCACACATGACGCAGTGAAATCGTAGCGCCTAATAAAGCAATAACGCCACCTGCTAGACTATATATTTTTATCCCCTTGGCACGTGGATTATGAATAACCGCAACAATAAAACATAGGCCCGTCGCAAAAATAGCAATACGTTGAGATATGCACAACGGACATGGCTCTAAGCCATCTACAAACTGAAAATAAGCCCCCATTACCAACAATAACGCACACCCTAAAAATCCAACTAAAAACCACAGTCTAGGATTAAGTTTTATTATCTCGAACATGATTTCCCCCAAAAATTACATTGAGCAGCTCGCCCTTAAGCGGTTTCGCCCTTAACCATAACAAACTATTATTTATTTAGTACGCAAGTGCAACGGTGCTTAATCCTTTACCCACCCATCTCGTAACGTCACTGTACGATTAAAAACCAATTGCTCTTTACTTGCGTCTAATGAATCAAGGCAAAAATATCCCGTCCGTTCAAATTGAAAACGTTGCTCACTGCTTGCCACAGCTAAACTTGCTTCAACACGGCAATCATGCAACACGTCCAATGAATTTGGATTTAGCACCGATAAGAAGTTTTCTTCATTATCAGGTTGTGGCACCGTAAATAAACGATGATACAAACGAATCTCAGCAGGATAAGAATAGTCTTGTGCGACCCAATGAATAACGCCTTTCACTTTACGACCCTCAGGATTTTTTCCTAACGTCGCTTCATCGTAGGTACAGTGCAATTCAACTATCTGACCGTGCTCATTTTTGATGACTTCATCACAGCGAATCACATACGCACCACGTAAACGTACCTCACCACCCAAGATTAAGCGTTTATATTTTGGTGGTGGCAGCTCAGCAAAATCATCTTGCTCGATTAAAATAACCCGAGCAAAAGGCACCTCGCGATGACCAAGTTCAGGACGTTGAGGATGATTACTAAGGCATAATTGTTCACACCGCTCTTCAGGGTAATTTGTAATGACCACCCGCAAAGGCTGTAATACAGCCATCGCACGCAAAGCATTTTCATTTAAATCTTCACGAATGCAATACTCTAATACCCCCATTTCAATCCACGAATTTTGCTTCGTTAAGCCAATACGCTCACAAAAATCTTTAATTGCCTTGGGTGTAAATCCTGCTCGACGTAAGCCAGCTAAGGTTGGCATACGCGGATCATCCCAGCCCTGCACATGATTTTCCATGACCAATTGATTTAATTTTCGTTTACTAACAATAGTGTATTCCAGTTGCAAGCGGGCAAACTCAATTTGTTGAGGATGACTTGGCGTATTCAACTGCGTTAAAACCCAGTCATATAATGGTCGATGATCTTCAAACTCTAGGGTGCATAAAGAATGGGTAATATTTTCCAACGCATCAGAAAGACAATGGGTATAGTCGTACATTGGATAAATGCACCACGCATCTCCAGTTCGTTGATGATGGACGCGCCGAATACGGTAAATAGCCGGGTCACGCATATTGATATTAGGCGAAGCCATATCAATTTTTGCACGCAGCACATAAGCACCATCGTTAAATTCACCCGCACGCATACGCGCAAATAACTCCAGATTTTCAGCTACAGTTCTTGAACGATCAGGACTTTCTTTGCCAGGCTCTGTTAATGACCCACGGTACGCTCTAATCTCATCGGCCGATAAGCTATCTACATACGCTAAACCTTGCTCTATTAATTGCACTGCATACGCATACAACTGCTCAAAATAATCCGATGCATGACATAAATTATCCCAAGAAAACCCCAACCACTGCACGTCACGTTGAATAGCTTCCATATATTCAATGCTTTCTTTTTCAGGATTAGTATCATCAAAACGTAAATTGCATGAGCCATTATTTTCAATTGCCATCCCAAAATTTAAACAAATGGATTTAGCATGACCAATATGTAAATAGCCATTAGGCTCTGGAGGAAAGCGCGTAGCCACGCGCCCATTATGTTTATTATTATTACGATCTTCGGCAATTATGTGACGAATAAAATTAGATGAAACTGGAGTATCTTGAGTCGACATGGCTATAAAAACATCCGCTAGAAAAGAAAACCACACTGAGTGGCTAGAAAAAATAAAACCTGTATTATTATCATTAGGATAATACTGTAAATGTATAAACCAGTAAAGCACGCCCAATTGGCACATCAAAGCAATTCATACCTCACCTTTATGACCACCTTCTTACCGCAAGCAACCTCCCATACACTTACCGTATCTCAGTTAAATAAATTAAGTAATCAATTACTTAGCTCACAATTATTTAACATTAAGGTGATTGGTGAAATTTCAAACTTAAGCACACCATCCTCAGGACATTGGTATTTTTCACTTAAAGATGCCAATGCTCACGTGCGCTGTGCAATGTTTAAACATCAACAAAAAAAAACCAGTGTTAAACCCAAAGAGGGTTTGTCCGTGGTTATTAAAGCACAAGTGAGCATTTATGAGCCACGCGGGGACTATCAATTAATTGTTGAGGCTATCGAAGCCGCTGGTAATGGTCAATTACAGCAAGCCTATGAAGCGTTAAAAACAAAACTGGCTGAAGAAGGTTTATTTGCCAATCACCATAAAAAATCCATTCCTAAACTCCCCACCACCATTGGTATTATTACCTCACCAACAGGAGCTGCCTTACACGATATATTAACCGTTCTAAAAAGACGTTTTGCCGCCATACCTATTATTATTTATCCCGTGAGCGTTCAAGGCGAAAAGGCCAAAACAGAGATTGCTCTCGCCATTACACAAGCAAATGATAGCCCATTATGCGACGTACTTATTCTTGGTCGCGGCGGCGGTTCATTAGAAGATTTATGGGCATTCAATGAAGAAATCGTAGCCCGCGCTATATTTGCCAGTGAAATACCTATTATTGCTGCAATAGGCCATGAAACCGACATAACCATTGCTGATTTTATTGCTGACCTTCGTGCACCCACCCCCTCTGCCGCAGCCGAATTAGCCAGCCCAGATAGTCAAGAATGGTTTAATCAATTCGAGTACCACCATAACCGCTTAAAAAACGCCATGGTTCAGCACATCAAACACCAACAAAATCGCACTAATTGGCTAACAAAACGCTTGGAACAACAACATCCACAACAAACTTTAAGCAGAAATTGCCAACATCTGGATGACTTAGAAACACGACTAAAACAAGCTATCTGCCACAATATCAATGCACTTAGCCATGCTTATGATCGAAAAAAAATACGTTTACAGCACTTAAGTCCAACTGAAAAAATTCAACTCTATCGCCATCAAGTAAGCCATTTACACCATTATTTGCCCACATTAATCTTAACTAAGCTCCAGCAATTACAGCAAGAAATACAGCGCAATAGCCAAACATTACAGGCAATCAGCCCTTTAGCAACACTTGAGCGCGGTTATGCGCTAGTTTTAAATCCTCTAAGCGGGGAAATTATTCGTAGTGTAAAGCAATTAACAATTGGAGAAAGGATAGAAACTAGAGTGGGTGATGGACAACTCGTGAGTACCATAACGCATATTGACAACAGCTAACTGCACAACTTGATGTCGAGCAGTTTATGTCGTTTATGACAGTCTATACACGGTTCTTTCAATGTTGTTAAACCACTTTACAATGCCTGTTTTCATTCTGAAAAAATCCTAAAATAAAACCTTATGGTTAACACAGAACTACAACATTGATAACAAGGATATCTCGTCGTTCAATATCCTTACTCTGAGAATACACATCGTACTTGTCTTTTTAACAGGATGTTATTTATTGAACCGTTTTGTATAGCCCATCCAGCACCAATGAATTTGGACTCACCATACCAACAATCTGCTTGTTTTCAAGAACGGGTGCCCTGACCAGATTATAATTGGCAAACAGTCGGGAGCAATAGCGGATATCCATATCGGGATGCACCGATATTACTGGTTTACTCATGATCTCATAAACGTTAACCCGATCTGGCGCCCGGTCTTTAGCCAGCACATGACGAGCAATATCACCAGAAGTAACCATGCCGTATTCATCATCCTCATTGCGTTTATTAACAATCAGAACAGCTGTTTTAAGGGTTTTCATTTTTTTTAAGGCATCGGCTACCGTGGCAATACCGTCAATGGTGCCGAAGTCGGTTTTCATGACATCTTTAACGCGGATTAGCTTGTTGACCATCATATTTTATCTTCCAGTTCATGGGTTAATTCTTCAACTTGACGCATGACGCCAATGGCATCTTCAACATCAACCTGAAAGGCAATGCCGGTGCCAGGTTTATTATCAAATTGTGCGGCCTTGGCAATGGTTTCCAGAATGTGTCGACTAAGGTGTTCTTCGACCAGAAATAACAGGACATCACGTTGCGTCTCCAAGGTCAGCCCAAAAAAGGTTTTTGACTGATTCAGCCCTTCGCCCCGCGCTGAATTGATGACGGTCGCGCCTTTAGCGCCATTTTTACGCGCGGTATCAAGCACCAGGTCGGTTTTGGTATCTTCAACAAAAGCAATAATTAATTTGAAATGCATGGTTTTCCTCAGGATTTTGATGAGCGAGTGCGGGTACCAAGCCAATGTGCAAGTTGCGCATAACCCAGAACCGCAATGATAGGGAATAAACTGGCAAAGGCGATTAAACCAAAACCATCCAGTAACGGGTTTCGCCCCGGCACTGCCTCGGCCAGACCCAAGCCTAAGGCAGTCACCAGCGGCACGGTAACGGTCGAGGTTGTTACCCCGCCAGAATCATAAGCCAGGCCAATAATCATTTTAGGTGCAAAAAAAGTTTGTATCAGCACGACAACATAACCCGATATTATAAAATAATAAAGCTCGATACCCGTAACAATCCTGAAAGCGCCTAAAGCGATACCGAAAGCAACGCCAATGGAAACCGCAATACGTAACCCCCAGGCATGAATAGCGCCCCCTGAAATTTGCTCGGCTTTAAGGGCGACAGCGAGTAAGGAGGGTTCTGCAAGGGTCGTTGCAAAACCAATACTGGCGGCAAAGACATAGACCCAGCTATAAGCTTGCCAGGACAGCGGTTGTTGATTAGGGTTAAAACCCAGAAATTCAGGCGAGGTCAGTTGGGTGGCCATCAATTTCCCCAGTGGGAACAAGGCCATTTCCAGACCTTCCAGAAAGAAGGCAATGCCCAATAACACATACAAAAAACCGATGAGGGTTTTTTTGGGGTGAGCCAAGGGTTTGCGAATCACCAATAACTGAAAGCCAATGATAATACCGGCGATAGGGAGAATATCCCGGCAGGTTGCCAATAGAGACAGCGCGAAATGAATTGACCAAGCGATCATAAAAGAATCCCATAAGCCATTACGAAAATCATCGGTGTCAACGATGCAAAAGCGATCAGTCCAAAACCGTCAATCATTGGATTACGACCTTTAATGGCAGTGGCGAGTCCTACACCCAGCGCAGTTACCAAGGGAACGGTAATGGTTGAGGTAGTAACGCCACCCGAATCATAAGCGATCCCGATGATCTCTGCGGGTGCAAACGGCGTTAGAATGAGCACGCCACAATAGCCGCCAATAATTAAATAATACAAAGGCCAGCCCCTGATGATTCTTAACACGCCGATTACAATGGCAAAACCAACGGACAGGGCAACCGTAATACGCAGTCCCAAAGCATAACTGTCTCTGGCCGCTTCGGTTTGCTCAATGATATTGCCTTTACTGGCGATGTTTGCCGCTTCCTTGGCAATGGCAATCAGCGCCGGTTCGGCGACGGTGGTACCAAAGCCCAAACAGAAGGCAAACGTCAGTAGCCAAAATAAACTGCCTTTTTTGGCAAAGGCATAAGCCATTGCCTCGCCCAGAGGGAAAAGACTTTGTTCCAGTCCCTGAATAAAAAGGGTAAGGCCAAGAATAACAAAAAGCGTACCGATAATTAGACGGGTAATATCAGGTATCGGTTGACCAATTATCAGAACCTGAAAAATCAAAACAACGGCAAGTATGGGCAACAAATCAAGAAAACTACTGAATAATTGCTTAATAAAACGGATCTCTAACATTGATAGGCCAATTTTTTGAAGAGGGCTTGATTGTATAGTAAATATCTTCACGAGACACAATCAATATCGTAGTGTTTAAAAACACTGTCAGCACTGACTAAATTTAAGTTTTCTGATTGCGCTTGTATTAATATCAACCTATCAAAGGGATCGTTATGATGGGGAGGCAGGTTCTTCAAGGCATAAATATGCGCCGCTTCAATGGCTAGTATGTGTAAACCATTCTTCATACATTGTTGTTCAATCAGTTCATTAAGCCGGCAAATCAAGAGCGAGTTTACCCAGTTGATTTTTGATCTGCATTTCTCAAATACTGGCCATACTCATGAAAACATCGCTATCTATGTTTTCATAGAGATTCATTACCTGTAGGGGGATTTTTTCAGGGGCATTTCTTAGCCATAAAAAACATGCGTATCCAGTAACAGCTTCATGGTTGACCTGACCAAAAATCATCACCCAAGGGTGCGTCAAAATCATCGCTGATACGAATTTTATCTTTATATTCCCTCACAGTTCTTTTTGATGATTGCTGCCGTAACTGTTGCTTCCTTAAAAAAGCCACAAAATCAAAGACCTGTTTTTGTAATTCAGGCGCTAAAACTTCAAACTCATGCACTATTGCTGACTATTCATCGTAATGTCCTGTTTAGAAAGGGTTACAAACTTTTTACATCATCAATGCCGTATTGCTTGAGAATCTGAATGGCATTGGTTTTAACGACATTTTTATTATCGTTCCCACGCTCCAGCGTCACTGCCATTAAGTTAAGGATAATCGTCAATAAAGCAGATAGTTATGTTGATAAATCCCCCCTTTTCAAAGGGGGGAATTATTGGCTTTTGCTCTAACATGGTATGAAAACAGTCTTCCCCCTTTGGAAAAGGGGGACTGAGGGGGATTTATACAACACACAACACATTGATATTTAATACATTAATCCTTAACTTAATCGCAGTGACGCTCCAGCGTGGGAACGATACAATTATTGAAACACCTAAGCTGTCTTAAATTTAGCATATAAGTGATGCCTATATTACCTCATTAAGGTTGCGAGCCTATTAATCTCGAATAAGTTTTAGACAATCCGAATAAATACATAGTAATTCAAAGTGTTGAATTAAAAAATCGCTCTTTTATAACAGAGTTATCCACATTTTCTGTGGATAACGTATGGGGTAATGAACGTTATTCATGTAGATGAGCCAAGGCAAGGCTCCAGCGCGTTTACATAGCTGATGACGATATTTGATTAGAACTGTTATTTTTTAAAAGTGAAATCATCAGTGTTCCCCCTAAAACCAAGGATAATAAGGAAATGTTCAGGCCAATGGCTTTCTAAAGCGCTCCTGGGTAGGCGAAAATATGGGAACACTGATATAGAAAATAATATTTTCCCTAAGGTATTTGTTGAGGCTTTTAAAACTGTTAGCATTCTTGCTTATTTACACTAAATATAAAAAGGTTAAGTGCCATGAATCCAGATATTATTCTCCTGATTAAAAACTATTTACTTACTTTACAAGATAAAATTTGTACAGCCTTAGAAGCTGAAGAGCCCGATGCCCGCTTTATTGAAGAGCTATGGGAGCGTAGCGAAGGCGGTGGTGGGCGTACCCGAGTGTTAAGCAAAGGCAGTGTGTTTGAGCAAGGTGGCGTGAATTTTTCTGCAGTCAAAGGCTTAAGTTTGCCTCCTTCGGCAACGGCTAAACGCCCAGAATTAGCTAATCGACAATTCAATGCTATGGGCGTTTCATTAGTGATTCATCCAAAAAATCCTTATGTTCCAACATCACACGCTAATGTGCGTTTTTTAATTGCAGAAAAAGAAGGTGAGCCAACTATTTGGTGGTTTGGTGGAGGTTTTGATCTTACTCCTTATTATCCCTTTAAAGAGGATGTGATTGCTTGGCATACCACGGCAAAAGCAGCGTGCGATCCCTTTGGCGCGCAGGTTTATAAAGATTACAAAAAATGGTGCGATGAGTATTTTTATTTAACGCACCGCCAAGAAACGCGTGGCGTAGGTGGGTTATTTTTTGATGATTTAAACGAATGGGATTTTGAAACGTGTTTTGCCTTCATGCAAAGTGTCGGTAATGCCTATATTGAGGCTTATTTACCCATTGTTCAAAAACGTAAAGATATGGTTTATGGCGAGCGTGAACGCGAATTCCAGCTTTATCGTCGTGGCCGTTATGTAGAATTTAATTTAATTTATGATCGCGGCACTTTGTTTGGTTTGCAATCAGGCGGGCGTACAGAATCCATTTTGATGTCGATGCCGCCTGTCGCACATTGGCAATACAATTGGCATCCTGAACCTAATAGCCCCGAGGCAGCATTATATAGCTTGTATTTACAGCCTCAAGATTGGTTGCATATTGATAACATGTGACACTTTTTTAAAGATCTAAAACGGTAGGCTACGATTCCGCAGTGCATAATTTCATGCCTACCTGCTTACCTGCTGATCATCGCGTAGAAATCCTTTAATACAGCGCTGGATAACGTGCTAAAAGCTGTGCTACATGCTGTTGGGGAAGTTCTATAAGTAAGTTTATGCATTCCATAAAAACTTGCTCTATGATTCGTCCCTCAAGTTTTTTTAAGAAGTATTCAAACGCGGGAAATTCTTGATAGGCTAAAACCAGCGTTAAGGAAGTCCATTCGATATAGGGCACAAGCTCAGCCGCCTCGATAAGTTGCCTAGTGGTGTTACCATAAGCGCGTGTTAAACCACCTGCCCCCAATTTAATGCCGCCAAAATACCTTACCACTGAAATGACGACATTAACGAGATGCTTACCTTCTAATTGTTGATAAATTGGCTTTCCCGCTGTTCCTGTAGGTTCTCCAGCATCATGAAAACGATAAATTAGTCCAGTTGGTGTTTTTAGCTGATAGGCAAATACAATATGACTCGCATCTGCATATTCTTGATGTAATTGATGTAATGTGTTCGATACCTCTTGCTCTGTTAAACATGGCGTTATAATGCCAATGAAGCGAGATTTTTTTAGTAGGTAATCAATACGATACTCAGTTTTAACGTAAAACATAATTAAATAATGTGTTAATTTTACTCATCTCAATAAGCCTGCAATCACTAAACTATGAGCAAAAAACAGCCTTTTTTTACTGCCCCATTAGGACATTTTAATCGCACCATTGCTTTTTATGAGGGGCAAATTACCGTACATAAACGTTTAATGCGTAAAGTAAAAAATGTTCTCCCAACGCAATTAGCTACTCATGTTGTGCATTGTTTAGTTAAAAATAGAGGGTTAATTGTCTATACTGATGCGGCTATTTGGGCTAGTCAGTTACGTTTTTATAGCGAAGTTTTGGCGCAGACGATTAAAGAAGAAAGTGGCGCGCCTGTTGAAACAGTTAAAATTAGACTATTAACTGTCACCACAGGGGTTAATAAAGATATTAAAACACCACCAATCATTCCTACTAAACCAACAATTTTAGCCATGCAAAACGATTGCGAGGCCTTAGCGCCTAGTGATTTTAAAACGGCATTAGTAAAATTAACAGCAACCTTAGCGCGGGCAAAAAAGCAGCCTTAATAATTACGATTCTGTCCGTTGTGATTCAGCAGAACGCATAAAAGAAATCGGAGCGTCTTTTTCATTATCAAACGTAACCATTTCCCATGCGTCTTTCTCTTCTAACAAACGCAGCAACAGTTTATTATTTAAACCATGTCCTGATTTATAACCAGTAAACTCACCAATTAAACTGTAGCCTAGTAGGTATAGGTCGCCAATGGCATCGAGAATTTTGTGTTTTACAAATTCATCTGCACACCTTAAACCATCTTCATTTAAAATTTTATCGTCGTCCACAACAATGGCATTATCTAAACTACCCCCTAATGCTAGATTATTTTTTCGCAACATATCAATGTCTTTCATAAAGCCGAAAGTTCTAGCACGACTCACTTCTTTTACAAATGTTGTTGAAGAAAAATCCATAGTGGCCGTTTTTACGTCATCTTCAAAAGCAGGATGTTCAAAATCAATGGTGAAGGTTACTTTAAAACCATCAAATGGCTCAAACGATGCCCATTTATCACCTTCTTCAACACGTACGCTTTGTTTAATACGCAAATATTGTTTAGGGCTATCTAATTCTTGAACCCCTGCTGATTGCAATAAAAACACAAACGGCCCAGCACTACCATCCATAATAGGGACTTCGGCAGCACTAACATCAATAATGGCATTGTCGATGCCCAAGCCTGCTAAGGCTGACAATAAATGTTCAATGGTTGAGATTTTAACGTTACCCGCAACTAAAGTGGTGGATAACACTGTTTCCCCAACATTACTTGGCGTTGCCTGAATGGTCACTGGCTCGGCTAAATCAACACGACGAAAACGAATTCCTGTATTAGCATCCGCAGGCCTTAACGTTAAAAAAACTTTTTCTCCTGTGTGGAGTCCTACACCTGTTGCTCTGATAGTATTTTTTAAAGTACGCTGTTTAATCATAAGGTTTATTCTAAAAAAAAACTGCCCAATGGAATAAGGGCGTGATAATAAATGCTATCATAATTGCTGTAAATTGTAGAATCCTAGCCACAGGTATTACCAAGCAAATGCGTTTTTTTTCTTCACATAAACTGATTATATCGCTTATCTTATTGTTTTTTATAAAACTAATTAAGTTATCAATCGACGCGCCTAATGCAGCTAAACACTCTTTTTTCACGCACTAAAGTTGTGCCAAACGTGACCCATTCTGCATTTCCTTCATTAGAAGAGACCTATCATCATTTTATTAATCAACATAAACTTGAATATGATGATGCTCAGTATACGATTATCCAGCATTTGCAATGCCTATATGATTCTTTAAGCAGCACTCAAGCGTATCAAACTAAATCAGTATTTTACAAATTCACCCATTCAGCGCCTAAACACGGCAAAGGCTTGTATATTTTTGGTGATGTAGGGCGTGGCAAGTCGATGTTGATGGAGCTTTTTCATAACAATTGCCCACTGCTTAATAAACGGCGTGTGCATTTCAGTGTTTTTATGGTTGAAATGCATGCTTATATCCATGAGTGCCAGCAACAGCAGCACGCCGATGCTTTAGATAACTTGGCTAAAAAAATAAGTCAGGAAACTGCGTTACTCTGTTTTGATGAATTTCATATTACTGATATTGCCAATGCAATGTTGCTTAGCCAGTTATTTAAGCACTTATTTAGTTTAGGTGTCATGCTTGTCATCACGTCAAATCGTCATCCAAATGAACTGTATCAGGGAGGCTTACTGCGCGAACAATTTTTATTTTTTATTGGTATCTTAGAAAATTCTGTTGATGTGATTGAATTACAAGCTCGGCAGGATTACCGCTTAACTAAGCAAGGTCAGCAACTTAACCGCTATTATTTTCCCTTGGGCACCGCGGCAGAAGATTTTATTGATCAGCATTTAACGCAATTAGTGCCCGCAAACGCATTACATAAGCGACATATTGAGGTACTTGGACACATCTTTACCTTAAACACAGTGTATGACGACGTAATGGTGATTAACTTTGCTGAATTATGTGCCACGGCCATGGGGCCAGCTGATTATTTGTATTTAGCACAACAATTTTCCATATTTATTATCAAAGACATTCCTAGATTAACGCGTGATCATCGCAATGAAGCCAAGCGCTTAGTCACGTTAATTGATGTGCTTTATGAGTTTAAAAAACAGCTGATTTGTACTGCAGAAGTTCCAGCAACTGAACTTTATCTTGACGGGGATGGATCCTTTGAATTTAGACGAACCGTCTCCAGATTAATTGCAATGCAATCAATGAATTTTCATCATCAGTCCTGAATTCATAAAATAAATGCACAGTGTGCCTTAACCATTTTTAGCATTTTGGTTGCTATCATTTTTATCTTTATCTTTTATTGAGCAAGATGCCTTGTTATTAACGCCTGGCATAGTGGCTGTTCTTAATAAGATTAACGCATTACCAAGCACGACAAGTACCGCTAACATAAAAAATACAATCCACATCCTTCGCTCCTGATGGCTAAGCTAATTGCAAGACGTACACTAATGCACGTTATAATTACTAAGACCTTATTTAAAATAAATTGACGATACACTAACAATGATTACTTTTCGCTCATTATTATTATTTTTTACTCTGCTACTCCTAACCACTAGCCTTACGTTTGGGCATGTAGCCCACGCACTTGAAATCGATACCAAAGTTGATCGTAATCCAGTGACGATTAATGAATCCTTTCAGATTATTTTTACCGCACACGACAGCCCTGATAAAGATCCTGATTTCTCTGCATTAGAACAAGATTTTACTATTCTTAACCAAAATCATTCTACCAGTATGACCTGGATCAATGGTAAATCAATTAAAGTCCTTGAATGGCGCGTGCAAGTCATGGCAAAAAATACCGGCAACGTAGTCGTGCCTAGTATTGCTTTTGGCGCAGATAAAAGTTCAGATATTGCGCTTTTAGTTACGCCTGGCATTCAAAATAATTATCGACAACAACAAAATAATCACGCTGAGGATATGTTTTTAGATGTATCGCTTAGCTCATCAACGACGTATATCCAAGCACAAGTTATTTATACCTTACGTTTATTTTCTCGTATAGATATTGCCCAAGCACGCTTGAATGAACCTACACTAACTGATGCTGTCGTTGAAAAATTAGGCGAAGATAGCGTTTTTACTACCCAAGTTGATGGTGAAGACTATACGGTTACAGAACGAAAATACGCTATTTTTCCACAAAAAAGTGGGCATTTTATTATTAAGCCAATTGATCTAACCGCAGAAATAATTAGCCCATCACAACGTCCAATGTTTAATGGTTTTTTTAATTCGCAACTGGGCAAAAGCCAACATATTCAATCAAAATCACTAGAAGTAGAGGTGAAACCTGTTCCTGAGCAGTTTAAACAGCAAGCGTGGTTACCTTCTGAACACTTAACACTGACCGAATCATGGTCAGCAGATACAAAAAGTTTAACGGTGGGGGAACCGTTAACTCGCACACTAAAAATTACCGCACACGGCACTACGGTTGGGTTATTGCCAGAATTAACCAATACCAGCAATGTAAACGATATAAAAACATATCCTGATCAGCCAGTGTTAAAAGAGGATAAAAATGTTGATGGCATCATGGCTGTCCGTGAAGAAAAGCTAGCGTATATGTTTTCCAAACCAGGACAGTACACGCTACCTGCAATCAAAGTTGCTTGGTTTAATACCAAAACAGAACACATGACAGAAGCTATGCTCCCTGAAATCCACCTCACCGCTTTAGCATCGGCTAACTCTGTTAGCACACAAGCACCGCCTGAACAAGCAACTGAACCGCGTGCGACACCATTAGATATACCCAACACACTGCCTACAAACACAGATAATTTAACCGTGACAACAGCGGCTTACTGGCCTTGGGTAGCCTTAGGTTTAACGATAGCGTGGCTGGCCACCTTGATTTTTTTCTTAAGCAAACCTAAAGCATCAGTAAGCAAAGCAGTAATTAATACAGTTGATACGCAAAGTGTAGAATTAAAAGCGATTAAACAGCGACTAAAACAAGCATGTGATAAAAATGATATGACCGAAGCAAAAAAAATATTACTTAACTGGGCTACATTGGCATTTAATTTAACCAGTTTAGGTGTGCTAGCTGAGCATTGTGAGGCGCGCTTGCGAGATGAAATCTTGCTAATTAATGCCCTTGCGTATGGCCCAGACACAGCTAAAAACAGTGCGTTATGGAGTGGCAAACGACTTTATCAAGCTTTTATTGAGCATGATGCTCGTATAAAACTAACGCCTGATAAAAAAATTAATCACGACAGTTTAGCGCCATTATTTCGTTTGTAACATAAACTCTTTTGCTAAAAATAACGCCGCGATGGAACGCGCTTCAGAGCAACCACCCGTAGCAATTAATTCATTAATATTTGCTATGGGCCAAGGAATAATTTCCAACTCCTCGGGTTCATCGCCCATTAATTTTTCTGCATACAGTTGTTCAGCAAGAATAATTTCGGTGGTGTGCTCAAGATAAGAAGGCGCCATCGAAAAGCTTGTTAAATGCTGCAACCGTTCCGCACCGTACCCTATTTCTTCTTTTAATTCGCGATTAGCTGCTTCTAAAAAAGTTTCACCTGCATCAACTTTGCCTTTTGGCAAACCTACTTCATATCGATGTAAACCAGCTGAATACTCTTTAATTAATAATACGGTATCCTTATCGAGCATAGGAATCACCAATACTGCGCCATAAGATGCACCGCATTTAGCTAAGCGTTCATAATGACGTAATTGACCATTGCTAAATTGTATCTGTAATGCCTCGATACAAAACAATCGACTTTTAGCAACAGTCGTTTTATTAAGGATGATGGGGTGCTTGACCATATTCTTACCCTGATATAATAATTATTTTTTACTTAGCCCTATGATTAACTGGAATACCATTGACACCGTTTTACTTGATATGGACGGCACCTTGCTGGATCTCAACTTTGATAATCATTTTTGGAAGGAGTTTGTACCGCTAAAATACGCTGAATTACATAACTTGTCTTTAGCTGAGGCAAAAAATCAATTAATTCCACTTTTTAAACGTATGGAAGGTCAATTGGAATGGTATTGTTTAGACTTTTGGAGTGACAAATTAAAACTTGATATCAATGGTCTTAAAGCGGAATTAGCAGGACTTATTACCACCTTGCCCCATGTTATTGAGTTTTTGGAAAGACTGCAACACACTGAAAAACAAGTTATGCTTGTCACCAACGCGCATCCAAAAGGCTTGGCGTTAAAAATGGATAAAACGTGTTTGCACGTATTTTTTCATGCCATGATTAGTTCTCATGACATAGGCTTTGCAAAAGAACATCCTGATTTCTGGGGGGCATTTCAATTGCGCTATCCTTTTGATAAAACAACCAGTGTATTGATTGATGATAACCTGTCTGTATTGGATTCTGCGCAACAATTTGGTATCAAGGAGTTGATTTCTGTTAGTAAACCTGACAGCAAGTTGCCTGTCCGTAACATTACTAAATATCCCGCTATTGAGGATTTTCGTGAATTAATGCAAGGACTTTAAGTGGGTACTGAGTTAGGCCTGGGGCGTGGCAAATGCTTTTTTTTATGATTGTTTTGTTGTTGGGGTATGAACTTCTTCGCAGGTTTAATAACCTCGACCAAAAGCGTTGGTGAAATAGCATGAACGGGGATTTTCTGTCCTATGTACGCTTCGATATCAGGCATTGAATACGCATAATGCTCACAAATAAAACTAATTGCCACACCACTACTACCAAACCGCGCAGTTCTGCCTATACGATGCACATAATCTTCAGAGTCTTGCGGTAAATCATAATTAATAACATGCGACACATCTGGAATGTGTAAACCTCGCGCGGCAACATCCGTTGCAATCAGTAAATTAATACGATCTTCTTGAAAATCAGTTAATAACCGCTGACGCTTTTCTTGGGGTACATCGCCACTTAGCGCAGCAGTTTTATAGCCATTGACGCTTAGCGTGTCTTTTAAGATTTCTGCACAGCGCTTAGTGTTTACAAAAACAATACTACGTAACGGTAAATGATGTTTAAGCAAGCCTATAAGTAAAGGCAGTTTTTGCTCGTTCGCTGGACAGTAAGCGAATTGCTCAATCGCTTTAGACGTCACTTCTTCGCTTTCTATTTTAATCAGCACTGGATTATTCATGTGCTCATAGGCTAATTCAGTGACTTTATAAGATAAGGTGGCAGAAAATAGCATGTTTAAACGCTGTTCAGCCAACGGCATGTGCTTTAATAAATAACGAATATCTTTAATAAAACCTAAATCAAACATACGATCAGCTTCATCCATGACCATCACTTGCACATTCGCCAAGGAAAAGGCATTTTGTCGATAAAAATCAATAATCCGACCTGGTGTGCCAATGATAATATCAACGTTTGATTTTATTTTAGTTAACTGTTTTTGATAATCTGTCCCGCCATAAATAAGCGCGAATTTCAACGTTAAATACTTACTTAAAAGCACTGCATCTTTATGAATTTGAATGGCTAATTCACGCGTAGGGGCTAAAATAATGGCTCTTGGATTGGTGATTTCTTCACGTTCATCATTGAGAAGATGCTGAAATGTCGCTAATAAAAAAGTGGCTGTTTTACCCGTGCCTGTTTGTGCTTGACCAGCAATATCCTTGCCTCGCAATGAAAGTGGCAAGGCTTTATCTTGAATAGGCGTGCAATGATCAAAGCCAGCCTCTTTTAAACCATTCAGAATAATGTCTGATAGCTCAAGATTGCTAAAACGAGTTTGTGTTAGATGAGTATTTTTCATGTTGTATAGCATAACGTAAAAAGCAAACGGTTTAAAAGCAAATCCATTCTTAAATTTAATCAAGATACTTGGTTAAGATAAAAATAAATTGACTCAGAATATTAACCCTCATATAGTTTAAATTTTTAATAGTTGGAGAATAAATGTGAGCGACCTAGTCCTACATGTAAACGATAGCGAATTTAACGAAAAAGTAATTCAAGCAAATGGTCCAGTTTTAGTAGATTATTGGGCCGAATGGTGTGGTCCTTGTAAAATGATTGCTCCAATATTGGATGCCGTCGCTCAAGATTATGCGGGCAAACTTACAGTGGTTAAACTCAATATTGATAATAATCCACAAACTCCTCAACATTACGGTGTACGTGGTATCCCAACCTTAATGTTATTTAAAGATGGGCAAGTTGAAGCAACTAAAGTAGGTGCTTTATCAAAAGCTGAATTAGCAAAGTTTATAGATAACAATATCTAATAAAGTTAATATTATGCCCAGATCTATACAATTTTCTTAATTATAAAAGATTGGACGGGTCTGGGTGCATACGTTATACTTTGAAGCGTTTAAAGTCTCCGCACCCAAGCATCTCATGCTTAATTTTATCCCTTAATTAAATCCATCCTTCCACTTAAGTAAATGTGCCTACGGTTCTATTACTTTCCAAATTATCCTTATGAATCTTACTGAGTTAAAGCTAAAACAAATTAGTGACGTTATTGATATTGCAGAATCTCTTGGTCTTGAAAGTGTTGCTCGATCTCGAAAACAAGACTTAATTTTTGCCATCTTAAAAAAGCAAGCAAAAGCAGGCGATGATATTTACGGTGATGGTGTATTAGAAATTTTACAAGATGGTTTTGGTTTTTTACGAACACCTGGGTGTTCTTACTTAGCTGGTCCAGATGATATTTATGTTTCGCCAAGTCAAATTCGACGGTTCTCTCTTAAAACTGGCGATACCATTAGCGGTAAAATTAGACCACCTAAAGATAACGAACGCTATTTTGCGATGTTAAAAGTTGAACAAATCAACTTTGAACCACCTGAAAATACCAAAAATAAAATCTACTTTTCTAATCTCACTCCACTTTTTGCAAAAGAACGTTTTGTACTTGAACAAGGTAATGGCACTAGCGAAGATTTAACTGGTCGCATTATTGATTTAATCGCTCCTATTGGTAAAGGTCAACGCGGCTTAATCGTTTCCCCTCCTAAGGCTGGTAAAACTATGATTTTACAAAGTCTAGCTCAAGCAATAGCAGAACAAAATCCTGAATGTTACCTCATTGTGTTATTAATCGATGAACGCCCTGAAGAAGTGACAGAAATGGAACGCTGCGTACGTGGCGAAGTTATTTCTAGCACCTTTGATGAGCCAGCCACCCGCCATGTCCAGGTTGCAGAAATGGTTATTGAAAAAGCCCGTCGCTTGGTTGAACATAAACACGATGTAGTTATTCTGTTAGACTCCATTACCCGCTTAGCACGCGCTTACAATACTGTCGTCCCCTCTTCTGGAAAAATTCTAACAGGCGGTGTCGATGCTAATGCTCTTGAAAAACCAAAGCGTTTCTTTGGTGCTGCACGTAATATTGAAGAAGGTGGAAGCTTAACAATTATTGCTACAGCTCTTGTCGATACAGGCTCCAGAATGGATGAAGTTATTTACGAAGAGTTTAAAGGCACGGGCAATATGGAATTACATTTAGATCGTAAGATTGCCGAAAAACGAATTTATCCTGCTATCAATATCAATCGTTCTGGTACCCGCAGAGAAGAGTATTTGGTTGATAACGATACCTTGCAAAAAACATGGATTCTAAGAAAAATATTGCAACCAATGGATGAAACCGCAGCGTCTGAATTCCTTATTGGTAAACTTAAAGATTTTAAAACCAATGCTGAATTTTTTGAATCAATGAAACGATAACTGCTCCACAAAATCCTTATGAACTGCAAGACAACATAGAGCAACCAGCACGTTGTTTTGCCCAATCTGGACGTTTTAATGCATATTGTGCTTTATCTGGTTGTTCATCATAAGGACGTTGTACTAAGGCTAATAAATCCTTAACCATTGAAAAATCTCCTTGCTCAGCCTTATCAATTGCTTGCTGAGCAAGATAATTACGCAATACATATTTTGGATTGACAGCATGCATACGCTGTTTTCGATCGGCTACGTAATGTTCTTTTAACAAACGATTGCGATATTTTTTTAACCACCCAATAAACTTTTGCTGAATGTCAGTCGTTAGCTGTTCAGGCTGATAAAAAACATCATTAAACAGAGTTAAGTCATCATCACAGCCTTCATTATCTAATGACACGTCCGCCAATTGCCTAAAAAACAAGCTCATATCGATTTCAGCTTGTTGTAACACCTCAAATAATTCACTGCATAACTCATGATCTTCCGACACATCAAAAGCACTAAAGCCCAATTTAGATGCCATCATTTTTTGCCATTCGTGTGCAAATAGTTCATTAAAGCTGGCTAGTACAGCGACCAATTTTGGCTGCGTCTTGATCTGAAATAACGGTGCAATTGCATTGGCTAATTGCGCTAAATTCCAAAACGCAATCGCTGGCTGATTGCCAAAGCGATAACGCCGTTCGCCTGCATCAGTGGTGTTAGGTGTCCAATCAGAATCAAAATTATCTAACCACCCATAAGGACCATAATCAATGGTTAAGCCGAGTATGGACATATTGTCCGTATTCATTACGCCATGGACAAAACCGACACGCTGCCAGTGCACTATCATTTGTGCTGTACGGCGGCAGACATCCGAAAACCACGCGAGGTAGCGTTGTTCTTTTGGTAAGACTTGATACTCTTTAAAATCAGTAGCGATCGTGAACTCTACTAATTGCTCGAGTAACGGATACTCTTGACGCGCAGAAAATAATTGAAAATGCCCAAAACGGGTAAAAGAAGGGGCTACTCGACAGACCACGGCACCTAATTCAGCTTTTGGATTGCCGTTATAAAACATATCTCTAATGACTGTTTCGCCGGTAAGCATCACGCTTAATGCACGTGTTGTTGGTACACCTAAATGATGCATTGCTTCACTGCATAAAAACTCACGAATTGAGGAGCGTAAAACTGCCAAGCCATCGGCACGACGAGAATAAGGCGTTAGACCCGCGCCTTTTAATTGTAAGGTCCAATACTGTCCTTGTTGATTAACTACTTCGCCTAAATTAATGGCTCTACCGTCACCTAATTGCCCTGCCCAATGTCCAAACTGATGTCCACCATAGCAACTGGCCTGTGGTTGCATTCCTGCTAATAAACGATTACCTGAAAACACTTGGGTAAATGCAGCTGATTCATAACAGTCTGCTGATAAATCTAAACATCGTGCAACATCTGTAGCATAAGCAACGCATTGCGGTTGACTGACGGGAGTGGGCTTAACAAAAGAATACGCCGCGTTAAAAACTTGGCGAGGATAATTTTCAGTAATTTTATCGGCTGGAAACGCGTCGACAAAACGATTATGAAATATTAATTGATCAAGAGATGATAATAAACTCATTAGTGATGCTATGGTGATATAAACTTAATTTACCTAATTATCACTTGGACTTGTAGGCTTGAGATTAGCTGGCTCACTATGTTCACGGTCTTGACCGTAACCAAATAAACCACTTAATTTTTCATACAAAGTTTTATCGAGATCGCGTTTTGGCACATCGACAGTGGTTTCGTTACTTGTTACTGCAATAGGATGCTCAGTCGGTTTATAAGCACCTTCCAGTTTCACCAATTGATCCTTGTCAAAAAATAACGTAACCCGTTTTTGAACTTTATCTTCATGATTAACTTTATTGTAATAGATGTAATCCCAGCGATTAGGATGGAATTGATCGATTAACATGGGCGAACCCAAAATATAAAGCACTTGCCGCGTATTCATCCCAGGATGTAATTGATCAATCATGCTTTGCTCAATAATATTGCCTTGTTGTATGTCTAAGGCATACACGCCTGGCAGATGATCTAGCATAGTTGCACATCCAGTAAGAAGCCCTGAAAACAACGAACAGGCTATTAAATTTAAAAAGTTACGCATAGTACAAGAAAGTGTAAAAGTAAAAAATGAAAGAAATTTAGTCATTGACCCAGCCCATTGCATGACGTGCTAGCTGACTTTTCATGTAAGGTTGATGATCTAACAGCGTTAAGCCACAGTTTCTGACAAAACTTAAAGGTAAATTATCACTCGAAAATAGTTTAACTAAGCTATCGGTGAAGTGAATAATCTTATTATGATCCTGCCGTCTTGCATGCGCATACGCAGTTAAGTAATCAGCTTTGCCAATATCTTTACCATGCTGAGCAAGAACAGTTAAATAATCAGCTAATTGCATAACATCACGCAACCCTAAATTAAAGCCTTGACCCGCAACAGGGTGCAATTGATGGGCCGCATTACCAATAATAACAGTACGTCCAGCGGTAAGTTGGTCAGCACGAATTAATGAAAGTGGAAACGCACGAATAGGCGCTGATAACTGTAACACCCCCAAACGATAGCCAAAACAGTGCTGCAATGCCGTGATAAACTCTTCTTCACTGCCTTGCATTAATGTTTGCGCTTGTTGGTGAGTGCGTGTCCAGACCACTGAACATTGGTTAACAGCGATGGGCAATAAGGCTAGTGGACCTGATGCGGTGAAACGTTCATATGCGGTGTACTGATGACTGATTTCAGTCGTAACTGTGGTGACTAATGCAGTTTGTTGGTAATCAATTTTGGATTGCCCAATGGACAATAAGTCACGAACGGAAGATTGTCCACCATCGGCCCCCACGGCTAATTTTGCTGATAAACTTAGTGTTTCAGTAGCGTGCTTAAGCGTTGCTTTAACCTCATTAGCCTGAGACACTAAGTCTGTGATGTGCGCGGGACAATAGTGAGTAACGTTTGAATCTGCAAGTAAATTCAGTAAATGCGTTTCTAAAGCACGTGCCGTAATAACATAACCCAGCGCAGCAACCCCTTCTTTTTTAGCAGATAAGCGCGTTTTTCCAAAATGCCCTTGGTCTGACACATGAATATGTTCAATAGGTGTGGCTATTGCGTCAAGTCCAGCCCAAATACCCAAGTTTTTTAGCACCTCGACCGTACCTGCCGCTAAGGCTAAGGCACGCTCGCCAGCAGGTGAATTTACCACCTGCTCACGATGACTGGCTTCAACAATTGCAATCGTTAAGCCACTTTGTTGAAGTGCTAAGGCTAAACAATTTCCTGTTAAGCCACCGCCAACAATGAGTAAATCATAATTGTGCGACATGACGTTCCTGCATCAGTTGTTCAATATCAGCAATTGATTTTGGTACTAACTGAGTGAGTACCTCATGCCCCGTTGCCGTGACTAAAACATCGTCTTCAATACGAATACCTATGCCACGCCACTGTTTATCGACGGTTTTACAATTAGCAGGAATGTACAAGCCTGGCTCAACGGTTAACACCATACCAGGCTCTAAGAGTCGCCATTGTTGATTAATTTTATATTCACCTACATCATGAACATCCATACCTAGCCAATGGCCAGTGCGGTGCATATAAAAGGCTTTATATTTTTCATCCTTGATTAGTTTTTTTACTGAGCCTTTTAATAAGCCTAGCTCAACCAAGCCTTTAGTTAATGTTTCTACTGCTGCTTCGTGTGCATGATTCCAGCTTGCACCGGGCTTAATTTGTGCAATAGCGGCAGTTTGTGCATCTAAAACTAATTGATAGAGCCGTTTTTGAGGTTCTGTAAACGTCCCTGAAATAGGAAAGGTGCGGGTAATGTCAGCGGCATAATGATCACATTCTGCGCCTGCATCAATAAGTAACAAATCCCCTGAGATTAATTGTCCAGTGTTTTTTGTGTAATGTAATGTACACGCATTTTTACCCGCTGCAACTATCGAGGGATAGGCTACATGTCGTAACCCCTGCTGCATAAAAGAATAAATTAATTCGGCTTCTATTTGATATTCATACAAGCCTGCTCGACAAGCTTGCATGGCTTTAATATGAGCTTGCGCTGAAACTTCAGCTGCACGACGCATTAAAATAAGCTCTTCGTCGTCTTTAAACAGGCGCATTTCATGAATAATAAAATCTAAGGCGACTAATTCGCTTGGCGCGGTTAAACCTAAGCGTGATTGACTGCGCAGATGATTGATCCACTCTAGTAAATGTTGATCTAAATCACTATCCCGTCCCATAGGGTAGAAAACCTTTTTTTTACCTTCTAACATATTAGGTAAAATATCGTCCAAATCCTCAATGGGGAACGCATCATCAGCTTTGTAATGTTTTGTAGCACCTGCTAAACCAGCATGAGCACCTTCCCATAAGGCTTTGGTTTTATCAAATTCACGACAGAATAAAATATACTCACCTTGTTCACGCCCAGGAATAAAAACAGCCAGAGCATCGGGTTCATTAAAGCCAGTTAAATAATAAAAATCACTGTCTTGACGAAAGGGAAAGTCGACATCACGATTACGTACACTCGGTGCAGCACTTTGAATAAGAGCAATATTACCCTGACCAATTTGTTGCATTAATGCCTGCCGACGTTTTTTAAATACCATTTGTTTCAATGCAAATAACCTCAATGTAAATATTGACTATACGTAGCGGTGACTTTGGGTTGATTAAATTCAAGACAAAGTAAGATCACGACAGAGCGTAAGTATTCATAAATTTCTGTGAACGCGGCTTCATCGTCATTGCCTTCGACATCGTTATCAAGCCGTGTAATTTCAGTCATGTCTTTAAAAATTTCCGTCGCTTCTTTGGATAGTATTGTCGCCGATGTTGTCGTTGCGCCTACACCATATAAAAACCCCTGACACCAACTTCTTAAGGCGATTACCTGTTCAGACAACGGTGCATCATCATTGGGTAATAACAAGTTAAAATCACCATCACTACTGATTAATAGACGCTGTGTTCCCAAAAACAAATGTTCTAAAATTTGCTGATGTTGTGCACTTAATTGCGTGTCGGGTAAGATAAAATCTGCTAACCAACGACTCGGCGAAGTCTTAATATTTACGCATAACATGCCCGTGGCAATGCCATGAACATCGGCGGCAGTTAAGCTGTTATCAATACTTTTGATTATGCTGTCAACTATGAAATAAGCCATAACCATTCCCTCCTTTCTTAATACAATCACTAAAAGAAAAATTGCGCTTATGCTACCATTTAAGCACATTAATTAAGCATGATTAATACAAACTTTACTGTTATCAACAACCGAAATTTGTTAATTTACGATTAAACACTTATTTATTATTAACTTAAACTCGCTATGACACAATCTCACCAAGCTTACCCCAATGCTCTACAAAACCTTGAAGAAAAACTACATGAATTAATAACTCTTTACCATGAAGTTAGCCAAGAAAATAGCCTATTAAAAAAACAAAATAATGAATTAGTGCTTGAAAAAAATGAACTTTTAGAAAAAACAAGTCTAGCAAAATCCCGCGTTGAAACTATCATAAGCAAACTAAAAACTTTGGAGTAACTATACAATGGCTGACAAAGCGCAATCCATCACATTGATGATCATGGGCAAAGAATATCGAATACTTTGCGAGCCAGAAGAGCAAGATGAATTAATTCAATCAGCGCTTCAGTTAGATACTCAAATGCGTAAATTACGCGATTCTGGAAAAATAAATGGTGCGGATCGAATCGCCGTCATGACTGCGCTTAATATTGCCCATGAATTAGAGGTATTAAAAAACCAGCATGAACTGTTACAACAAAAACTTAATGACTGTCTTAATAAATTACATCAAAAATTAGATGACGTGTTAAACCACGACGCACTCTAATTTCAATTTTTACCCTTTGTAAAAACAGCTTTAGCCATGAAATTTGGCTAAAGCTCGTTCTCACTTATTAAAAAACAACCCTAAACAACATGTTAATCTTGCTTAGCGTGCGTTGCTGATTCTAAAAAGGTGCCTTTTTTCGCGCTCATTGTCCAATTTATAGGGGCAGGCATCGTGGTATAAATCGCCCCTTTATCCGCAGTAATAAGCAATTGTTCTTTAAAATCAGCGGGTACAGAAATTTCAACTTTACCCTCCACGTCTGTAAACATACCGTTTTGAAGCACTGAAAACAGCTGCTGATCAGCCTGATATATGCCTTCAATTTTACTGGTGGGGAAACCAAAACCTTTAAAAACTAAATGGGCATATATGGTTTTATCTACAGACGCGTGTTGGGTAATCACGATATCCCCCACGTGTGCATGAATGTCTAAGACCTGATGCGCTTGCGTTACACTAGGAAAACTTAGTTTTTTGTTGGTTTTTCTGGGCGTAGCTAATGAGGCTAACACAGAAATAAGCACGGCAAAACTAACAAAGTAAGTAATCCGCGTGGTTTTACTAAGCCCCTGCCAACGCGCAAAAAGCGCAATCTCGGGCACTTCTTCATCGGGCGTCTGTTCCCATTTGCCTAATAATGGGTGATATAACAGTAAACACACGCCATAACTTAAAAACCCACTCCATAAGATATCGGATAAAAAATGCCCGCCTGCCGCCATTCTGCCTACGCCAATTGCCCCTCCTAAAGCTATCGCAGCAATTAACTGCGCCCTTGCTAGCCATGGTCGATTACGTCGTTGAATAAAATAAAATAACGCTAAAACAAACCCTACACTGCAATGGCCACATGGAAATGATTTACCTTCAAGGCCGGGCATTCCTGGCGGTTGGTAATGTAAATGACCGTGCAATTGTTCAATTTGACGCGGTCTAGGTCGACCGTAATGATCTTTAAAAATACCATTAACGACAACACCTGGGCCTAAAATAATGCCCAAAAATACAAATAATGCCATTCGACGCAACCGCGTTGCCGATGCCTGTTGTCCAGTTAACGCCATGATAGCTAACGCTCCTAGCAATAATACATTGACTAGAAGAGGGGCGGCACGATAAAAAAACACCCAAATAGCATTATTTTCTTCAGGCCATAAATTTTCTCCATTGTCTGGATGGAAAAAAAATTGTGCTGCATGAATATCTAAATCAGTAAACCAAAAAGGCAAAGTCAGAACAATAACAATAACCATAAAAATGCCCCATTCAAATTGCAGAGCACGAGGAATAATGGCGAAGCGCGAAGAGGTAGGCATAAAGAGCTAATATAAAAAAATAGTAAGGTGAACGTAGAAAAATAGGCGCTCAATTTAACACGGGACACAGTTAAAGATTAAGATGTTCGTGGTGAATGTGTTGAAAGGCTCGGATGGAACAGTCAAACCTTATTGAAAACCCATGTTAAGTTGATAGCCTAAAAATAGTAACGTGAGTATGCCCAAAATAACTCAGTAAACATTATTTTATAATTTTTTTAATTCCTCAGCTAATACCAAATAAGGGAACAAACTCATCGGCGTGGCTTGACAAATTTCGTGATGCACACGTTGATAGCTTTGCCACGCCGCACTATTTTCTGGTAATTGAAAATAATCACGCCAGCTTGACCTTGGCGCAGATGCCGAATAACTCAATTTTTGACTCAAGCTTACCACGCTTAATTTTAACTCATCACACAACAAACGATGGACTTTAGCCTCCCACTGATCTTTCACAGCAAACCTAAACAATGCGGCTTGAATAGCAGATAAATCCAACATTGCCACAACCTCGTTAAAAAGAACCCATTGCGCGCTAAATGGCTGTGCGGTGTCTTGGCATAATTGGGCAATTAAAGGCAAATCTTCACATCCATTTATAAGCTGTAGTGCTTGCTTGATATTACAGTGCGCTTGGCTTGAAGATAATGCCGTTGACGTTGCGCTGTACAGGCGATATTCAGCATAATAAGCGGCGTAAATAGCCTGCGTGTGAGTATCTGGATACACGCTTACATGGTGGTTGATATGCCATTGACAAAAGCCCAATAAGCGATCTTCGATAACTAATAAATCATGATAATACGCCACTATTTCTTTGGCATTGTTAACGTTAGTCTGTTTATGAAGTTCCGCTCGAACGGTCTTAATCTCTAACGCCTGTTCATACAATACATAACTGGCGATTGCCTCCATTAATCTAGCAGGATTTTGCGTTTGATTAAGTAATAAAAAACTACAGCCCTGATAGTTGATTATATGATTACTTAGTAACGTTGCTTGAATGTGCTGAGCTAAAGGATGACTTGCTAAATGTCTACGGAACGCCTCAACAAATGGCGCTGGGAAATAAGAGGCTAACACGTCAGTATAATAGTCCGCTGGTAAAGACGCCGTATTTTGCACCAAAATATGAGTAAGAAAACGCTTCGCCGACGCCATTAACACAGCTAATTCTGGACGCGTTAAGCACGCTTGGCGACGTGTCAGCAATTGCTTAGTCTGCGGAAAAGCCTCTACGGTTTTATCTAAAAACCCCGACGCTTCAAGTACATCAGCCACTTGCAAAAAGTTATCGAGGGCCTGTTGACAGCGAATTTGCTCTAATGACAGACAACGACTTTGCGCGACATTATTGGCTAAAACTAACTCACAAACAGACTCGGTCATTGCTTCAAATAAGGGTTGATAATCAGCAATAAGCCCTTTTTTATGCAACGCCATCAGCATGATTTTAAGATTAACTTCATGATCAGAAGTATCCACACCCGCGGAATTATCCACTGCATCGGTATTTATCCGACCACCTGCAAGGGCATATTCAATACGTGCTTTTTGTGTAAACCCTAAATTAGCCCCTTCGCCAACCACCCGCGCTTTAATTTCATTCGCATTCACACGCACACTGTCATTGCTTCTGTCCCCAACTTCGAGGTGTTTTTCTTCACTGCATTTAACATACGTACCAATGCCCCCAAGCCAAAGTAAATCCACCGATGCAGTTAATAAATAACGAATTAGCGACTCACCATCTACGCTGTGATAACGAATACCTAACCAATTTTTTACCTCTTCAGACAAGATAATTTCTTTGTCATAACGAGAATACACACCGCCACCTTTAGAAATTAACGCAGGCGCATAATCTAACCAACTGGACCTAGGCAACATGAATAAGCGTTGCCGCTCTGCAAAGGCTAGTGGAGATGGCGTAGGATCAATAAAAATATGTTGTCCGCTAAACGCAGCACGTAACTGAAGGTGGCGAGAAAGCAGCATGCCATTGCCAAAAACATCACCATCCATACTGCCGATACCCAACACTGAAATAGCCTCTGTTTGAATATCCTTGCCTAACTCATAAAAATGTCGACGAATACACTCCCAAGCACCACGCGCAGTGATGCCCAAGGCTTTATGATCGTAACCTTGTGAACCGCCACTAGCAAAGGCATCATGCAACCAAAAGCCATACTGATTTGCCAATTGATTGGCACTATCTGAAAAATGTGCCGTACCTTTATCTGCGGCGACCACTAGATAACTATCTGGATCATCATAAATAACGGCTGTTGTCTTATCCACATCGTGGAGAGTGTGATTATCGGTCAACTCTAATAAGCCTGTTATCAAGCGTAAATACGCGTGTTGCCCTGCAACCTGATAGTCACTAAATTGAGCATTGGGTTTTACAATAAAGCCACCTTTTGCGCCCGTTGGAATAATCAAGGCATTTTTGCTGACCTGTGTTTGCATTAACCCCAAAATTTCAGTTCTAAAATCATCAGGGCGATCTGACCAACGAATACCTCCCCGCGCAATTTTACCTGCACGTAAATGAATACCTTCCATCTCATAGGCATGCACATAAATTTCATAACAGGGTCTTGGCGATGGCATATCGATGATGCCCAGACTACTTATTTTTAGCGCAATAAAAAAATCATCTTGCATGCAGCGTTGATGAAAATTTGACCTTACCGTGGCATCTATTAAATTAAAAAGAGCGCGTAAAATTCGATCCTCATTAATATTAGCGACACTGGCTAAGTGTTGTGATAATTCTGTCCGTAATGGTAATAAACACTGCTCTTCTCTAAAGGCTAATGCCTGCCATGCAGGATTGGGCACAAAGCGAGCATCAAAATAATGAAACAAACACGCCGCAACCTTGGGATGATTAATGAGCGCACGGTACACACTGTCCCGTGCCGTAGAATGACCTAATTGAAGATAATAATTACAATAAGCCCTAATTAAATCAGTTGCTTGCCACGTTAAGCCAGCAACGATAGCTAATTTATTTAACGCGTCGTTGTCGACTTGATGGCGTAATATCGCACGCAATCCCGTTAGTAAATAACGCTTCAGACTTAGCCAATCAAGCACTAATTCGGCACCAACTTTAAGCGTGAAACTTTTTATATATCCCACTATGACCTGTTCATTTTGGGTATATGTGCAAGTAAATTGCACTTGATCTAACACGCGCAACCCGATGTTTTCTAATAACGGAATATACTCGTCTAAATAACGTTCAGTATTACTGTAAAAATGTAACCTAAATACTTCGGTCGCCTTAGTAATTTTTACCAAATTGACCTGTTGAGGATCGGTAGTCACTAAGCTATGCAACGCAAGAATATCGCGAACAGCATACGATGGTGTGATAAGCGTTTGATACTCTTTAGTAAATAATGAACGATACGTAGCTAAAAGAGGTTGCGCTTGCGCACTACCTAAAGCTCGTGTGGCGATACGATTACAGGCATTGTGCCAAGCAGTAGAAGAGGAAGTCATTGTAGTTTTTTGCTGATTTCTAAGATATTAACTTCTGGTGTCATTGTATAACGCACCGAATCCATATACGTTTTGATAAAAAAAAGCCCCATCCCCGTTTCTTGTGGGTTTGCAAAATCTAAAGGCTCTACATTTTTTAAATCAAAGCCCTGACCATGATCAAATACCTTGATAATTAATTCATTTTCTTCGATTTGAATAAGTATCCTTACTGTTTCTTTAGGTGAGTCGGTTTTAGCATGTTTAATAGCATTCGCCGTTGCTTCAGTCAGGACTAAATTTAAATCATAGGCAAGCTGGACTTTATCACCCGTATAGGTGTCCAATTCATTAGCAATGCGCTCCCCAATATGACCAATTAAACGTAAATATCTGGTTTGCGTTGGAATAATGACATCAACCTGAAAAACGGGTATGCCCATCACACGCACCTATCCATGATGAGCCAACACATCGTCTAACTCAGCATAAATATCAAACACTTGAGTTAAGCGCGTTAATTCAAACATAGCGAGCACCTGAGCTTGTACATGAACTAATATCAACTGCCCATGCCCCGCATTAATTTTTTTATACGCCGCTAACAACGCCCCTAAGCCAGAGCTATCAATAAAACGTACCTGCGCCAAATGCACAATAAGCTGGGTATTACCTTGCTCAATTTTATGCAAAAGCGCTTCTTTTAAGTCACCAGAATTATGTGCATCAATACGCTCTTCATCGATGATGATTACTTCATATTCTTGCTTAGTTTCGTAGCGTAATTTCATGTTATTTCCCTAAATCCTCGCGTAGTTAATGGTAATTTCCCTGAACTTATGCGCCTGTCAAGCTAACGCCCAGTATTTTTACTGAGAATAAATTATTCAGCGTATCGTCATCATGCTGAACAGTACGGCTATCAACTAGCGCGCCGACAGCATTGTTTTTTGGGTGGCAAGACAGTATCAACAATTTTTGTAAAATCAAACGAATTAAAGCAAATATCAATCCTTAAGCTATAATTAATCACTAGATTGCAGTATTAAAAAATAAAATACTCAGCGTGTATTTTTTATATTTAAGCTTTATTAGTCTGTAAAGTGCTAGACACAGTATTTTTACTGTTGCAACAAAACCTAAAATAATTTAATCCTTTAATAGTATTTTTTAAACGCTTACTTTATTAATCTTACGAGTATCAAAGAATGACTTTAGCTAATGATGAATTTGTTTTTTCCGATGAATTACCACTTATCGATGATGACTGCCCTGAACAACTAGATTTTTGGAAAATCCTCATTGTTGATGATGATCAAGATGTGCATCTTGCCACTAAACATGCATTGCAAAACACTGATCTCATTGGCAAAGTACCTCTCTTTCTTAATGCCTACTCAACCGCTGATTGTCTTAAATTACTATCCGAACACTCTGATATAGCTGTTATTTTACTTGATGTTGTCATGGAGGCAGAAGATTCTGGTTTGCAATTAGTGGGCATTATTCGCAATCAATTAAATCTTAAATTTCCCCGAATCATTTTACGTACAGGACAGCCAGGCTACGCGCCAGAACTTGATGCAGTGCGTGATTACGACATCAACGATTACAAAACTAAAACCGAATTAACACGTAATAAATTATTTATCACTGTGTTATCTGCTATTCGTAGTTACGATCAACTGAACCGCATGGAATCCAGCCGTGTGGGCTTAGAGCAAATCGTTCATGGCTCAAGGGAATTAATCGCAGAAACTGGTTTACAGCATTTTGCCAGCGGTGTTATTCGCCAATTAGCGGCAATTTTAGGTGTTAATCCTGAAGGCTTATTATGTGCGCAATCAACATTAAATGAATCCTCAGCCGCTCCTGATTATGTAATCATCGCTGCAGCTGGACGTTTTCAAAGTCTTATTCAACGCCGTTTAAATGAAATTGATGACAGTATTATTCGAGATGGCTTAGCGCATTGTTTAACCCATCACGAACATCTCTTCGCTAAAGAATATCTGGTGTTATATTTTCCCATACGTGACAACAAACATTTTGCTGTATTTGTTAAATCCAATAAATCCCCAAATCATTTAAACCAAGAGTTGCTTAAAGTTTTTTGTAGCAATGTCTCGGTGTGCGCCGAAAACATTCATCTTATTGCGCGCTTAAAAGACTTTGCATACTTTGATCGGCTTGTTAACTTACCTAATCGAACAGCCTTTATTGAAGCAATTAATGACTGCTTTAAATCTGGCGAAGCTGATGAATACTGCGTGATGCAAATTGATATTGATCAATTTGCAGAGATTAACAATGCCTTTGGATATAACTACGGCGATCGTTTACTCGAGGCTTTAGCCTATCGCTTACATGATAATTTTGGTAAACAGTGTCTGATTGCAAGAATTTCTGGCGATGCCTTTGGTATGTTAGGTAAAACTATCGATTTACAAACGCATTTAATTCGCCCTTGTTTCGAAAAAAACTTCCGTATTGAAGATATGAATCACGTTGTGCCTATCAGTACTGGCATCGTGAATTTACGTGATTCTAATCCAGATGGTCAGTCGGTGTTAAAAAATGCCAGTATTGCACGTAAATTAGCTAAAGAATCTGGCCTTAACAGCGACGCGTACTATACCAATGATATTGGTTTTAAAGCCAAAGAACGAACTCATTTACTACACAAATTATTGATTGATTTTGAACAGGGTCTCTTATTTCCCTTATTTCAACCACAAATTAATATGTACACGAAACGTGTAATTGGCTGTGAAGCCTTAATGCGCTGGCGTACTAAAGAAGGTGAATTTATTTCACCTGATCGATTTATTCCACTCGCCGAAAAATCAGGCTTAATCGTGCCCATGGGTTTATGGATTTTGCGCGAATCTATTAAGCTTGCTCAACAACTCGAAGCTGAGGGTTGGGAAGATATTACCGTATCAATAAATGTATCGGTAGTGCAATTTCGTATGCCTAACTTTCTCGCTAGTGTCAGACAATGCTTAGAAGAAAGCGCCGTTAATCCTCGCTTAATAGAGTTGGAAATCACCGAATCTGTGGCAATGATGGATCAATCCTTGGTTGAACATACCTTACGAGAAATCAGAGCATTAGGGATAAGCATTGCCATTGATGACTTTGGCACTGGCTTTTCGTGTTTGTCTTATTTAGAAAGTCTGCCCGTAGACCGCGTTAAAATTGATCGCTCTTTTATCATGACCATTTCTAACGACAACGATGAAGCTAGAATTGCTGATCTTGTTATACGCTTAAGCAAAAGTTTGGATATTAGGGTTATTGCCGAAGGTGTTGAAAATGAATTTCAAGCAAATCGATTATTATCCTTGGGTTGTCAGGAGGCGCAAGGTTACTTGTACGCCAAACCTATGACTGCAACTGATTTAAAAAGTTGGCTACAAACATGGGTACACAGTCATCCATCTTAACAACTCACTCACTGCACGGTTAAGATCGTCTACGTATTATTTCAATTGCCTAAATAAACAATGACTTTAGCAACTACAGACACATTAGCTGTTTCAGCTTTAAGCAAAAGTGAAGCCTTTACCAATGCCTTATATACGCAATCGCATATTTCCTTAGGTGTGCTGGATGCTTATTCAGGCTCTTTTATTGAATGTAATGTAGCAACACTTCAAGCACATGGCTTTACTGATCGGGAAACCTTTTTATCAAAAACCTTTGTGGAATTGTCACCTGAACAGCAATACGATGGCCGCTTATCTGCCGAGAGCTTTCCTCACTTTATGCGCCAAGCGCTGGCAGAAAGTATGGTTATCTTTGAATGGCGGCATCAACGACCAAATGGTAGTTTATGGGATTCTGAAGTACATTTAATAAAATTCATTGTCGATGGGCACATTTTTTTACACTTTAGTCAGCGCGATATTTCCCTTAAAAAATTAATCGAAGAAGAAAACAGGCAGCTTAATAGTGAATTAGAGCAGCAAGTTGAAGAACAACGCCGCAGTGAAATAGGTGAAGCTAATCGCCAATTAAATGAAACCTTAATCGCCTTAAAAAACACTCAAGCAAGTTTAGTGCGCAGTGAAAAATTAGCCTCGCTAGGGTCATTGGTGGCCGGCATTGCCCACGAACTCAACACCCCACTAGGCAATAGCTTTACGGTGGCAACCTCGCTTTCCGATGCTACAAAAGAATTTTTAAAAGAAGTAAATAGCGGTCAACTTAGGCGCTCTGTACTGGCAAATTATCTCGAGCAAACCGAACAGGCAACGGATTTGATTTATAGAAACTTATCCCGTGCTAATGAGCTAATCATTCACTTTAAACAAGTCGCCGTTGATCAAACTAGCGAAAATCGACGACAATTTAACTTGAAAACATATATTCAAGAGCTACTGTTAACGTTACAACCACAGTTTAAACATAGCCACTGTAAGATAGCCATTGATATTCCCGACACGATTAACCTTAATAGTTATCCAGGTCCATTAGGGCAAGTTATTACTAATTTAACTTTAAATGCGCTTATTCATGGCTTTGAAGATAATCCAGACGGGACTATTCAGCTTACAGCTAAACCGATTGAAGATCATTCTGTGTTAATTACCTTATCTGATAACGGTATTGGCATTGATGAACAAAATTTAGCTAAAATTTTTGATCCTTTTTTCACCACTCGCTTAGGTAAAGGCGGCAGTGGCTTAGGTTTACATATTGTGTACAGCAATGTGCATCAGTTATTAAATGGCACTATTGAAGTCAGCAGTAAACGTAATAGTGGCACTACTTTTACACTTATTATTCCACTTGTTGCAAATACAGCCTCCCCAGTCACTGCAAACTAAGTTGCTTACCTTAGCCTTTTCCACGTGTCCGTGTTTTAGAGTGCGCTTTATCTTTGGCAGTTTCTAAAGTTTCAAAGCGTTTTTCAATGAATTGAATAATTAAATCAGCAATATTTTTTTCACTTGCGGCCTCTATGCCGCGTAATCCTGGCGATGAATTAACTTCCATAATAACGGGACCATGATTGGAGCGTAACATATCTACACCACAGACATTTAAACCCATAATTTTTGCTGCCCTTACTGCGGTTGATCGTTCTTCTGGTGTTAAGCGTACAATCGACGCTGAGCCACCTCGATGCAAATTAGATCTAAATTCACCTTCGGCTCCTTGTCTTTTCATTGCCGCGACCACTTTATCTCCGACCACAAAACAACGAATATCACTACCGCCCGCTTCTTTAATAAACTCTTGTACCATGATGTTGGCTTTTAAGCCCATAAAGGCTTGAATGACACTTTCTGCAGCATTATAGGTTTCCGCCAACACCACCCCAATGCCTTGTGTTCCTTCCAACAATTTAATCACTAAAGGCGCGCCGCCCACTTGATTGATTAAATCGGCAATATCATCAGGATTATTGGCAAAACCAGTTACTGGCAAGCCGATACCTTTTCTAGCCAATAATTGAGTAGAGCGCAATTTGTCACGTGACCGCGATATTGCTACCGATTCATTAAGGGGCATGACATTCATCATTTCAAACTGTCTTAAAACCGCCGTGCCATAAAAAGTGACTGAAGCACCAATACGCGGAATAACAGCATCAAAGTCAGTTAAATCTTCACCTCGATAATGAATGGATGGATTATGTGAGGTGATATTCATGTAGCAGCGCAGCACATCTAACACACGAACTTCGTGACCACGACTTTCAGCCGCCTCAACCAAGCGAGTTGTTGAATATAATTTAGCATTACGCGATAGGATAGCGATTTTCATAACTTCTCGATGGAGTAAAAGAAATGTCAGTTATTCTGGCAGGAAATAATTTAATAATCATTACAGCTAAACAACACCAAAAATAATAGTGGGTAGCAATGTAGACAATACGCCACCCAAATTAAATAAGCGTTTGACTATAATGACAAGCATTGAAATCTTAAACAGTCGCTTGTTGTGGATGACGACGCTGATCGGGTATTTGCAATTTATTTATCGCATTAATATATGCTTTAGCGGAAGCAATCACGATATCAGTATCTGCACCTAAACCCGTGACGATGCGCCCGTCTTTTTCCAAACGTACCGACACTTCGCCTTGCGCATCAGTACCATTAGTAATGTTATTAACAGAATAAAGCGCCATGACGGCATTCGATTGCACAATCTTTTCAATTGCTTTTAAGGAAGCGTCGACCACTCCTCCCCCCTCTGAGCACCCAGTGAGCTCTTTATTGGCAAAACGTAAGGTGACTGTTGCGGTAGGAATTTCACCTGTTTCTGAACACACTTTTAAGGCTATTAATTTAATCTGTTCATCTTCAGAAGCAACGGTCGTTTCTGAAATCAATGCTTGTAAATCTTCATCAAAAATCTCATGCTTTTTATCAGCTAATTGCTTAAAACGCATAAAGGTTTTATTAATCTCTTCTTCTGAATTAAACTCAAAACCCAACTCTACCATTCTATTTTTAAAAGCATTTCTACCTGAATGCTTACCCAATACCATGCGATTTGCTGTCCAACCTACATCTTCAGCGCGCATGATTTCATAGGTTTCTCGACTTTTTAAAATACCATCTTGGTGAATGCCTGCTTCATGAGCAAAGGCATTTGCTCCAACAATTGCTTTATTTGGCTGTACCGGAAACCCTGTGATGGTTGAAACTAATTTTGAACACGTTAATATTTCCCGAGTATCAATGCGCGTTTGACAAGTAAAAACATCTTGACGGGTTTTTACTGCCATCACCACCTCTTCTAACGAAGCATTGCCTGCTCGCTCACCTAAGCCATTAATTGTACATTCGATTTGACGCGCACCATTCATTACCGCTGCTAAGGAATTAGCTACAGCCAACCCTAAATCATTGTGGCAATGCACTGAAAAAATTGCTTTATCTGAATTAGGAATGCGCTCAATAAGATTAGCAATCGTGGCACCAAATTGCTGTGGAATACTGTAACCAACAGTATCCGGAATATTTAATGTGGTAGCGCCTGCATCAATGACGGCTTCTAATATTCGACACAAAAAATCTTCTTCTGAACGGCCGGCATCTTCAGGAGAAAATTCAACATCATCGGTAAATTGTCGCGCACGCTTAACGGCACGCACAGCATGCTCAATTACTTGTGCAGGAGTCATATTTAATTTTCTCTGCATGTGAATGGGCGAAGTAGCAATAAACGTATGAATACGCGCACGTTGCGCATCTTTAAGTGCGGCGCCTGCACGATCAATATCATTGTCTAAGGCGCGTGAAAGTCCGCATACGATACTGTCTTTTATGCCTCGCGCTACCGCTTGTACAGCATCGAAATCGCCAGGACTTGCCGCTGGAAAGCCTGCTTCAATAATATCCACGTTTAAGCGTTCAAGCGCTTTAGCTATACGTAATTTCTCATCACGTGTCATTGATGCACCCGGGCTTTGTTCGCCGTCACGCAAGGTTGTATCAAATATAATTAAATGGTCTTTCATAAAAAACTCCTGGCACAAAACACCAACACGAGCTACGTTGCTGGTTTAGGGGGAAATAGGATGAACAGGTAAAAACAGTGACAAACATGCGTGATTAAACGTGTAAATCAGAACTTAATGACATAAGCGCCTATCGGTACATGCTGTGAATACACAACAGGCTTGCATAACTTGCTTAAATGCCCTGCCCTTAAAAACTAAGTTGACAGTATTTTAAGTTTAGTTAGGCACTCCGTGAATAGTCTTACAAAAAACTTTCTCTGTACGAGCTTAATTTTTACGCTCTTGTAAGATTCGTTTGCGTTGAATAAGCGTAATCACTGGACCTGAAATGGCATAAACTAAGAATAGTAAAAATAACATAGTTTGGGGCTGTGCCATAACAAAAGCAATGGCGAGCATCATGGCAATGGCTGCAATAAAGGGCACTTTTCCTTTTAAATCAATTTGCTTAAAACTAGAATAACGAAAATTACTGACCATCAGTAAGCCGGTACTTAAGATCAGCACTAAAGCGGGGAACTTAATCACCTCGAGTTCATAGCCATGTTCAAGGCAGATCCAAATAAATCCTGCAATAATCGCCGCTGCCGCAGGACTGGGTAAGCCTTGAAAATAACGCTTATCCGCTGTTTCTAATTGGGTATTAAAGCGGGCTAAACGTAAGGCTGCCCCAGCGGTGTGCACAAACGCGGCAAACAAGCCTACTCGTCCCATATCGCCAAAGGCCCATAAATACATAACTAAAGCAGGCGCAACACCAAACGACACCATGTCTGATAAGCTATCGTATTGAGCACCAAATTCACTTTGCGTATTGGTCATTCTAGCGACACGACCATCAAGACCATCTAAAATCATTGCTACAAAAATTGCAATCACTGCCGTTTCGAAGTGATTATTCATCGCTGAGGTGATGGCATAAAAGCCAGAAAATAACGCCCCAGAGGTAAATAAATTAGGTAATAAATAAATACCTCGTGAACGTAAATTCGTTTTTTCAGAAACCATATTGTTTATTTGATCCAATTAAGCAAGAATAACCAATTATACAATGAGCAATTGCGGTCAACCTAGTAAACACATAAAACGCTTTAATTTGATCACTCTTCTCACCCAACATCGTATAAGTGCGCTACCGCGTTAACCTTAATTTTAGCCATTAGGAAGTAATCAGTATGCAAAAAATCCTTGACACACTGCCATCATCTACTTGTTTAACTGATGAGCACACTGCGGAAATGATAGGTTTTGTTGAAGCCATCACACCCAGTCAAATAAAAGGCTGGGTGGTAAGTGATCAACCGTCTGCTATTGAACTCAGCCTAGTATTTAATAATATTGTCCAACCAGTACTCTCCACGTGGCATAAACGTGCTGATGTTGACGCACAATTTAAACACTCTGCTCATGCCGAAGTAGGTTTTATTTTTGATATTCCCTTCGCGTTAACTAGAATCTTCATGCTTGCCTTACAAGAAAACCAGCCCATTAATGTGTATGCTAATGGATGCCCATTAAACATGACAGATAACTTAGTGCATACACGCTTGCTAAAAAAACATGTGCATAAATCCCCAAAACTAAGCAATGTGTTAGTGTGCATTGGCGCACAAAAGGCGGGGACGTCATGGTTGTTTCAGAATTTAACCAAAGATGAACGCTTTGCTAAATGTATGTTTGCAAAAGAAGTGCATTATTTTGACCATTTATACAAAAACAGCCCACATCTTAATAATTGGCGCGCCGTACATTTTTTAAAAGTATGTCAAGGCGATAAAGACAAGCTAAAACAACTAACTCCCTTTATTTCAGCAATGCTTGCAGATGATGCCTCTTTATTACAAGCACTTATTGAAGATGCGGACGGATTAAGCCCAGCTTTAGCACGAAGAATAGGTTTGTTAACTAAAAAAATAAATGATGCCTGGTATGTTGATTTATTACGTACCACTAAACAACGAAAGTATGCTTTAGATATTACCCCTGAATATGCGTTAATTGGTGAAGCTGGCTTTACTCACATGAAATCCATTACAGAGAATTTAAAAATTATTTTTATTTTACGTGAACCTTCTGAACGCGCATGGTCTAGCTTATTACAAGGTAAAAAAAATGAAGAGGGTGGTATTAATGCGTTTTTAATGCGTTATGGAAAAGATATTGATTATTTATTTAACGCATGTACAAAAATGTCAGATATAAGTTTACGTAATGATTATTTACTCACCTTAGAAGATTTAGAAAAAGCCGGCTTATTAAATCAGGTCTTGATTAAGTTTTACGATGACATTGTTGCAAATCCAGCACAACTCATGCACGCTATTTATGACTTCATTGACTTGCCTTTAGCCTCAACTGAGCTTTTTGCCGATACGTTGCATCAACGTATTCACGCAACTCAAAAAACCAAAATTCCAGCCGAGCTTCAATATCGACTCAAAGCGCATTATCAGACTATGCTCAACGAAATTACGACGCGCTATGTCACCTTACCCGATGCGTGGTTTATTAAGTAATCAGGGTGATGCGCATTGATAAATCAGTGGCCATCACATTTTTAGTTAACGCACCAATAGAAATAAAATCAACCCCAGTTAGGGCAATAGTGCGAATGTTTGCTAAGGTAATATTGCCCGACGCTTCTAATTCAATGTGCGCATATTCAGGTTGGGCTTTTTTTAATTGCACGGCTGTTTGTAATTCATTAAACGTAAAATTATCCAACATGATTCGTTCAGGTTGTTCATGTAATGCTTCATAAAATTGCGCCAAATTCTCTACCTCAATTTCTATAGGCAAAGCAGTTAAAGAACGTGCAAGGATTATCGCTTGGCTAATAGAGCCTGCTGCCATAATATGATTTTCTTTAATTAACACCCCATCATCTAAGCCCAAACGATGGTTATAACAGCCGCCGCAACGTACTGCATATTTTTGTGCTAAACGAAGACCAGGCAAGGTTTTTCGCGTATCCAGCACTTTACACTCAGTCTGAGCCACTGCATCTGCGTATTTTCTAGCAATAGTTGCCGTGGCAGTTAAGGTTTGTAATAAGTTAAGTGCGGTACGTTCAGCACTTAATAATGCCCGCGCCGCGCCGTGCACACGACACAGCACTGTATTGGCTTCGATCATCTCGCCTTCATTAACCAGCCAGGTAATAGTTATAGATGAAGCTACGCAGTTAAACACCTCATCAAACCACGCTTGCCCACACATAACCATGCGTTCACGATTAATAACTTCAGCCGTAGCCAAACACTGTTCAGGAATAATACCCGCAGTAATATCTCCTGAGCGAATATCTTCCTCAAGAAATAATTGAATAAGAGCGGTATCGATACTTGCTGTCATAATAATTAAAAAATATATAGTTGAAAAAAGAAAACGTGCTCACGACTGATGACTAAGACCTAAAAATGTTATCCATCTGTTAAATCGACCTTAACACGCTTACCGTCGACACCGTAGAATAATACTTACCCACTTAATTTAATAGAGATTTATGGTACTCAAATTATCCACCACTGACCATCGCTCCGACATCGTTGGCATGCGCTATATCTACCCTGTGCTCTCTAGGCGCGCAGGTGGTTTATCTATTGGCATTAATTTTAATACCAACAACACTTGTAATTGGCGCTGTATTTATTGTCAAGTACCTAATTTACAAAGAGGCGTAGCACCTGCTGTGGACTTTGGCTTACTTGAAGAAGAATTAAAAGCCTTTTTTACCCGCGTATTACATGGTGATTTTTTTGAGTCTTTCAATGTTGCGCCTGAGCAACGCGTGATAAAAGATATAGCCATCGCAGGCAATGGGGAACCCACTACCTTAAAAGAATTACCCGAAGCAATTGCCTTAATTGGCAAGATAGCCAGCGCGATGGGAATCCTTCCCAAAGCGGATTTTATACTTATTACTAATGGAAGTTTAATTCATCAGAGTCATGTTCAACAGGCATTAGCACAACTTAGCCATTATAATGGTCAAATATGGTTTAAATTTGATAGTGCAACCGAAGCAGGTAGAAAACTAATCAACAATACTGGACAAAGTTTATCTGCTGCCATAGAAAATTTAATTTTAGCCACTACACTATGCCCAACATTACTGCAAATTTGTTTAATTGATTACAACGGTCACGGTTTTTCCAATACCGAACATCACGCTTTTCTTGAGCTTTTACAAGAAATTAAGCAACGCTGCGATTTACAAAAAATAATGGTGTATAGCTTAGCGAGAACATCTCAACAACCCGAAGCGACCTTAATTAAACCCATGTCTATTGAGGTATTAACCGCATTTGCAGAAGACATAAGAAAATTAAATTTCACTGTGTCCGTGAGCCAGTAAACACTAATTGTTCGACATTACCGCACACCATTTGATGATGCATTGCCTTAGAGGAGAAGCCTGTTTTGACAACACTACAAGATATAACTAGCCCCATGACACCTGCTGAACGATATGCCACCTTATCTTTGGCGGGCATTTATGCACTGCGAATGCTGGGATTATTCATGATATTGCCAGTGCTATCGCTATTTACACAACAATTAGAGGGCGCAACACCCACATTAATTGGCTTAGCCATGAGCATTTATGGTTTACCTCAAGTTTTGTTACAAATTCCTTTTGGTTTATTGTCGGATCGATTTGGACGCAAAAAAATTATCTTAATCGGTTTGGTATTATTTTTTATTGGCAGCGTGATTGCCGCCTTATCAAGTAGTATTTACGGTATTTTACTAGGTCGTGCGTTTCAAGGTGCGGGCGCTATTTCTGCGGTAATCATGGCCTTAGTCGCTGATTTAACTCAGGAAGTGCATAGAACTAAAGCCATGGCAACCATTGGCATCAGCATCGGTATGTCATTTGGGGTAGGTATTGTAGCGGGGCCTATTATTGCCGGGCTTGGCGGCATTCAAAGCGTTTTTGGTGTAACCGCAGGACTCACTATACTCGCTATCTTATCGATTTTTTATATCGTCCCGAATCCCCCCGTATCCAAAAAACATCGTGACGCAGAATTTATCCCTAGCCAAATGGTGGACGCCTTAAAAAATCCAGAATTATTACGCTTAGATTATGGCATCTTTATTTTGCACATGATTCTAATGGCTATTTTTGTTGTTGTGCCAAATGAAATGCGTTTAACAGGCTTAGTTGCTGGACAAGAATGGCTGGTTTATTTGCCCATTTTTGTCTTATCCATGGCACTGGCTGTCCCATTTATTATCATTGCAGAAAAGAAACGCAAAATGAAACACGTTTTTATTGGTGCTATTGCAGTGATTATGTGTGCAGAATTAGGGCTTGCTCAGTTTCACGACAACTTATGGACGATCATTGGTTTTTTAGGATTATTTTTTTGTGGCTTTAATTTATTAGAAGCCACCTTGCCTTCTTTAGTTTCTAAAACCGCACCGGGCGACTTAAAAGGCACTGCGATGGGAGCTTATTCAAGCTGTCAATTTATGGGCTTATTTATGGGTGGGGTTTTAGGTGGATGGTTTAAAGGCAGTTATGGTGAAACCGCTGTATTCTTATTTTGTGCACTGGCAGCTTTAAGTTGGTTACTTTTAAGTCTTTTCATGAAACCCCCACGTTATGTAGCTAATATGCTCATTTCACTAAAAAACTTTGATAAAAACACGCTAGATGCCTTTGCTGCAGACGTTATTGAAATCATTGGTGTAGAAGAGTTTTCTTTACACACAGAAGACGATGTAGCGTATTTAAAAGTGGATAACCATATTTTACAAACAGAATCATTACAACAACTGATTGCTAACTATGACAACGCAGCCTTCGTTAACCACCGCACTGTAAACAATTAGTGAAGAGAAACTATTAATGATTGAATACTTAATCAAAGTTATCTTTTCAACTAAATCAACAAAATATTTTTATACACATTCAACAATCCTAAAGGAACATTAACATGAGCTTATTGCATATTGTCTGTCAAAATTGCGACGGCATAAATCGCGTTCAGTCGGAAACTTTAAAACAAGATCCTCGTTGTAATGCATGTAAACATTTATTATTTATCAATGGCCCGCTGAAACTAACAACAAGAAATTTCAATGCTCACATGGCTAATAATGACATTCCCGTACTGGTCTTTTTTTGGAATAGTACATGCCCACTCTGTAAAAACATGGAGACTGCTTATGCCTTAGTCACGTCCAATATGGAGCCTTGGATAAGAGTGGCAAAAATTAATACTGAACAGGAACAGTCACTGGCAATAAGTAATAAAATCAGCATGAGTCCTACGCTAATATTATTTAAAAAGGGATACGAAGTAAGCCGTAAAACAGAGCAAATGAACGCCGGTGACATAATGAAATGGATAACGGCTTATATTTGATATTGTTATACTTGCCAAAACCACTGTGCTGCAATGACTGGGCATGGAGTGCGACCTCATCTGTGTTCGGTTACGGTACGGTTTTGTGTGCCTGGCTGCGATCATCGACTGGTTTAGTCGCAAACTACTAGCCTGGCACTGTCGAACATGATGGATGCGGTATTAACTGGGAACGCGAGTAGCCGCAATGATTTTTGGTAAATTTAACACGTTGATAAAAACAGCGGCTATTGAGCTATTAAATGTAAATGAACGCTTATGTTAAAAAACTTAAATTCTTTCTGGAAAACGCTTGATTATTACACCTCACCACTACTATTTAGCTCTAGTAATGAGCTGCTTTAGTTCCTTGACTGCGTTAAACATACCTAAAAAAAGTGCTTGGGCAATAATTGCATGACCAATATTTAATTCTACAATTTCTGGTATGGCGCAAATTGGCTGTACATTGAGCATATTTAAGCCATGCCCTGCATTTACTTGCAGCCCTGCTGCATGTGCATAGCGTGCTGCGGTTTGTAAGCGCGCTAATTCTAACGTGCGTTGTTGGGGAGTGATGGCCTCTGCATAACACCCTGTGTGCAATTCAATCACTGGCACACGAGCTTTTAGTGCGGCATCAATTTGTGCTAAATCAGGATCAATAAACAGTGATACTTGAATGCCAAGGTCCGCTAAAAAGTCACAGGCACTGTGTAATGTACTACCCCCAGAAATAACATCTAAGCCACCTTCAGTAGTCAGTTCTTCGCGTTTTTCTGGCACTAAACAACAGGCCTGTGGTCGTACTTTATCGGCAAAGGCTAACATGCTCTCAGTGACGGCCATTTCTAAATTCAGGCGGGTTGCGATATGCTCTTTTAGTGCAAAAATATCATGCTCTTGAATATGCCGACGATCTTCTCGTAAATGAGCGGTAATACCATCGGCACCCGCCTGTTCAGCTAATAATGCTGCGTCAAGTACGTTGGGGTAAGTGGTTTTTCTAGCTTGCCTTAAAGTGGCCACATGATCGATATTAACGCCTAATAACACATCTAATTTATTCATTTTGTACTCTTTTTATAAATTTGCTTAATTACTTCACGACTTTTCAAGGTGCGCCCTTGCAGATGACTATCGATAACTGAACGCATAAACAACTTTACTTCCAGTAACACACTCGCCTCGGTTAATTGCTGTTCTTTAAGTGCGTGCAAGGCGGCGCCACTGATATTGCCATGCGCCGATTCTAGCAGCCCTTGTTCTTTACTAAAACGGTATCTTTTGGTTGTTTGTAAGGCTTGTTCTGCTTCATTTTCATATTCTAATGCTAAGCCATAACCTGTATGCATTAGCAATTGGTATTCAAAAATACGTAACACGCTTTCAAGTGAAGAGCAATTTGCTAAACACGACAAGCACTTGTAATAGATGTTAAACACATCTGGATGTGGATCGTATTGATGCAGAAAATGACTGAGTAATTCATTCATATAAAAGGCACTATAGACAGTCAGACCATTGACTACAGGGCTGTTATTACCTATTTCAACATGAGTTAGGGTTTTTAATTCTGCCCTACCCGCCCAAGATATTGATAGCAAATGAAACGGCTGCAATATTCCTGCGGTGTTAGATTTTAGTTTTCTAACCCCGTTAGCGACTAAAGGAATTCTGCCAAAATCTTGGGTTAGTACGTCCAACAGCACACTGGTTTCACGATAATTTCTACGCTGCAAGATAAAAGCAGGCTGTAAAAAAACCCGTTGTTCAGTCATTAAATCCTAAGCTTTGCAAGGCCCTTTCATTATCAGACCAGCCTCTTTTTACCTTGACCCAAAGCTGAATAAAGACTTTTTGACCAATCATGCGCTCAATATCAAGACGGGCATCAGTGCCTACTTTTTTAAGCATTTCGCCTTCTTTACCAATCACAATATTTTTTTGCGTATCACGCTCTACCCAAATAATGGCATAAATTTTGGTGATTGTTTCAAGTTCTTCATAACGCTCGATTTCAACTGTTAATTCATAGGGTAATTCTGCACCCAATCTACGGGTTAATTTTTCTCGAACAATTTCGGCGGCTAAAAACCGTTGCGGACGATCCGTTACTTGATCTTCAGGAAATATCAGCGGGTTTTCAGGAAGTAGCTCAAAAATAAGCTCTTCTAGTTTTTCAAGGTTGATGCCACGTAAGGCAGAAATTGGAATCAGCTGTGCAAAGGGATAACGGTGCTGTGCCGCATCAAAAAAACTTAAAATAGCATCTTTATCTTTAACTTTATCGACTTTATTCACTGCAAGAATCACGGGCAAACCTGCCTGCTCTAGCTTTTTAAAGATGACTTCATCATAGATATGCCAAGAAAAACCATCGATTATCCAAACAATCACATCGACACCCAATAAGGTCGTTTCTGCGGTTCGATTTAAATGACGATTTAAGGCGCGTGATTGATTATCGTGCATACCAGGCGTATCTAAATAAATAGCTTGTCCTGCTGGCGTGGTATTAATACCTACGATACGATGCCGCGTTGTTTGCGGTTTACGCGAAGTAATGCTAATTTTTTGTTTAAGCAAGTGATTCATTAATGTTGATTTACCAACATTAGGTCGGCCAATTAAGGCGACGTAGCCACAATTCATTGAGTATCCTTAGTTGAGAGCAACACAAGCATTTGCTCGGCTGCAGACTGTTCTGCTTTTTTTCTTGAAATACCATGCCCATAACTCACGTCTTCAATCATCGTCACGGTGCATTTAACTTTAAAGGTTTGTTCATGAGAGGGTCCAGACATGGTTATTAATTCATAATCAGGCAAGTCTTTTTTTTGTGCTTGCATGAGTTCTTGCAAACGTGTTTTAGGATCTTTTTCGCCATTAGTTAACGATAAATTTTGCAATTTATCTGCAAATAAAAAAGCAATCCATTCTTGACACGCAAAGATGCCTTGATCTTTATATAAAGCCCCCATGAGTGCCTCCATTGCGTCAGATAAGATTGAGTCACGGCGAAACCCACCACTTTTTAACTCGCCTGCACCCAACACTAAGGCGTCGCCCAATTGATATTTTCTGGCTAATTCTGCCAATGTCGATTCGTTAACTAAACTAGCACGCAAACGACTTAACGCGCCTTCGCTGGCGGCTGGAAATGCGTCATATAATTTTTGCGCTATAACAAATCCAAGGATTGAATCACCCAAGAATTCTAAACGCTCATTATTATTTGAACTTGCGCTCCGATGCGTTAAGGCTGCAATAAATAGCTTTGGATCATTAAATGTTAAGCCCAATTTTTTAGACAATAATTCCGATTTACTTGTCATTAACCCTTGCTTTGATGTCATTATTAAATGATTACCCCCTGAAATTTCTAATACTGGTTAACGCATATAGCGCCAACAAGTTTTTTTATGTTTAAGCGTTATATCACTAAGCAAACTTAGCTGTTGATTAGTGTGGTGGCCATTTAATGAAGGCTGGTTCCGATACGATCAAAACCAATGCCGTTATGTTGCATATCCCAGCTCATCCAAATAAAAAATGCTTTACCCACTAAGTTTTGTTCTGGCACAAACCCCCAATAACGCCCATCGTTACTGTTATCACGATTATCACCCATCATGAAATAACTGCCTTCAGGAACGGTATAAACGCCTTCTGCTGACAGCGCATCGTGCCTAACTAAAATATCGTGTTCAATTCCGACTAGATTTTCTTTCAAACGCTCAGCTCCAGTCATATCTTGACCTTGCCCTACACCTTGATAAACTCCCAGTGACGCATAATTCACAGCTACGTCGTTAACATATAAGCGTTTATTTTGATATATGATTTTATCGCCTGGCAGACCAATCAAGCGCTTAATATAATCAACACTGGGATCTTTTGGGTACCTAAAAACAACAATGTCACCGCGCTGTGGCGCATTTAATGACAGAATTTTTTTATTAAGCACAGGTAACCGAATGCCGTAGGTAAATTTATTTACTAAAATAAAATCCCCCACCAGTAAAGTAGGCATCATTGACCCTGATGGAATACGAAAAGGTTCTGCCAAAAAAGATCGTAACAGTAAAACAATTAACACAATGGGAAAAAATGATCGCGCATATTCAACCAACCAAGGCTCTTCTGCTTCGTCAAATACTTTTCCTTGTGCTTTTAAAAAAACTAAATAGCCTCCCCAAACAACGCCTGTTACAACGGTGGCGATAAATAAAAAAAACGCGAAATCAAAATCCATAATTTTTTATTGGTAATGGTTGATAATTGAATTACATGTGTTGACACAGTAAATTTATTCTTTGTTAAGCTGTAACACAGCTAAAAATGCTTCTTGTGGAATTTCGATATTTCCCACCTGTTTCATTCGTTTTTTACCTGCTTTTTGTTTTTCTAGCAGTTTTTTCTTACGACTAATATCGCCGCCATAACATTTTGCAATCACGTTTTTACGCATCGCTTTAACTGTTGAACGTGAAATAATTTTAGCACCAATGGCGGCCTGAATAGCCACTTCATACATTTGTCGTGGAATTAAATCTTTCATTTTTTCAACCAAATCACGACCACGATTTTGGCTCATGTCGCGATGAACAATGCTTGATAAAGCATCAACTTTGTCATTATTGATTAACACATCCAGCTTAACTAAATCTGCTTCTTGAAAACGCAAAAATTCGTAATCAAACGAAGCAAACCCACGACTCACTGATTTTAAACGATCAAAAAAATCTAAGACGACTTCACTTAATGGCATTTCGTAACGTAAAGAAACTTGTCGACCCGCAAATTGCATGTCTTTTTGTACGCCACGTTTTTCAATACATAAGGTGATGACATTACCTAAATAGGTCTCTGGCACCAAAATATTGGCTTGAATAATTGGCTCACGAATAACTTTTATCGTGCTAATGTCTGGAAGTTTTGCAGGGTTATCAACCATTAACACGTCGTTGTTATGGGTAATTACCTCATAAATAACGGTTGGTGCTGTGGTAATTAAATCAACATCGTATTCACGCTCCAAACGCTCTTGAACGATTTCCATGTGCAACATCCCTAAAAACCCACAGCGAAAACCAAACCCTAAGGCTTGCGAGGATTCTGGTTCAAATTGTAAGGCGGCATCGTTTAAATTTAGTTTGTTTAAGGCTTCACGCAAATCTTCATAGTTATCTGAGCTTACTGGATAAATTCCAGCAAATACACGTGGTTGGACACGTTGAAAACCCGTTAATGGCAGCAGCGCAGGACGATCCGTCCACGTGATGGTATCCCCCACAGGAGCGCCAAAAATATCTTTTATACCCGCGACTAAAAAACCCACTTCCCCCGTATTGAGTAATTCTTTTTCTAAACGTTTTGGGGTGAAAACCCCCACTTTTTCTACGATGAAAGATTTTCCTGTCGACATTATCGTAACTTTTTGTTTACGTCGCACACTGCCATGCATAACTCGAATTAAGGATACTACGCCCAAATAACTATCAAACCATGAATCAATAATCAGTGCTTGCAAGGGACCTTCAAGATTGCCAACGGGCGGCGGAATTTTGATTACCAATTGCTCTAACACATCTAAAACCCCAAGCCCTGTTTTAGCACTAATCATTAAGGCTTCATCAGCAGGAATCCCAATCACCTCTTCAATTTCAGATTGAACGCGTTCAGGTTCTGCAGAGGGTAAATCAATTTTATTTAACACTGGCACGACTTCTAAGCCCTGCTCAATTGCGGTATAACAATTTGCCACACTCTGCGCTTCCACGCCTTGTGCCGCATCAACCACCAATAAGGCACCTTCACATGCGGCTAAAGAACGTGACACTTCATAAGAAAAATCCACATGACCGGGAGTATCGATAAAATTGAGTTGATAGATTTCTCCATCTTTTGCTTTAAAATCCAAGGTAACACTTTGAGCTTTGATAGTAATCCCACGCTCTCGCTCAATATCCATAGAATCAAGAACTTGCGCCGACATCTCGCGTTCACTCAAGCCTCCACACATTTGAATAAAACGGTCTGCCAAAGTTGATTTGCCATGATCAATATGGGCAATAATAGAGAAATTTCTGATATGTTTTAAATCCACTGAGAGTTCTGCTGATAGTAAAAGTTTAGAAAATAAAAGAGGTTTGAAGCTAAGCCCCTTGAGTGGGTTTTAGTGTTAAATCAACTATTCAGCAAGCATTTTTTTTAAAATACTGTGTTGAAGATTGATTTAAACAAGGGCTATTGTAGCAGAATAAACAAACCTAAATGTGTGCAAAACAGTCGCTTCATTACAGAAGATAGGCTACGAGTTGTGCTAACTGTCTGCCACATTGATTTTGTACTTAGTGTGCAATAGCACGTGATTCATATTGATTAACTGTATCCAGATTTGATGACAACGTGCAGAAAGTAATGGCTGTCAGCAATTCTTATTATGACTGTGTACAGCATGAAAAGACGTTAGTGTACAGAGCGTTGTAGGGTGGATAAGCGATAGCGCATCCACCTGTAAATATATCGAACTCCACGTTAATTCTTATTATGACTGTGTACAGCATGAAAAGACGTTAGTGTACAGAGCGTTGTAGGGTGGATAAGCGATAGCGCATCCACCTGTAAATATATCGAACTCCACGTTAATTCTTATTATGACTGTGTACAGCATGAAAAGACGTTAGTGTACAGAGCGTTGTAGGGTGGATAAGCGATAGCGCATCCACCGCTTGCAGTGTGTGGTGGATGCGCTACCGCTTAATAACTTAATGGAAAGAGGCTTAGGTAAAACCGCTCGTCGTGTATGCGACGAGCGGCATTTTATTTAAGGTCAAAGCGATCTAGCATCATCACTTTTACCCACGCATTGACAAAGTCAGTCACAAATTTCTGTTTACCGTCTGCCGCGGCATACACTTCCGCAATGGCTCGAAGCTCAGAGTGCGAGCCAAAGATTAAGTCAACTGGTGTTGCTGTCCATTTAAGCGCACCGGTTGTTCGATCACTGCCTTCATAAAGCCCTTCAGTACGGCTAGATTTCTGCCATTGCGTGGACATATCTAGCAAGTTGACGAAAAAATCATTGCTCAAAACGCCCACTTTAGTGGTTAACACTCCTGCGTTGGACGCTTCTGCATTGGCACCTAAAACACGCATACCGCCTACCAGAACAGTCATTTCAGGGACACTCAGTGTTAGCATATTGGCTTTGTCAACGAGTGCTTCCGTTGGTGAGAGCCAGTTACCTTCAGCGTAATAATTACGAAAGGCATCTGCTTGGGGCTCAAGTACAGCATAGGCATTTACATCTGTTTGTGCTTCTGTTGCGTCCATGCGACCTGGCACAAAGGGAACATTTACAGTCAACCCAGCGGCTTTAGCTGCCTGCTCAACGGCTGCTGTACCACCTAAAACAATTACATCTGCCAACGATACTTTTTTAGCGCTTGTCGCGTTTGCCTGCGTGCCGTTGAAGTCCTGCTGAATATCCTCTAAATGTGCCAGTACCATGGCAAGTTCTTTAGGATTATTGACTGGCCAAGCCTTTGCAGGTGCTAGGCGAACACGCGCGCCATTTGCGCCACCGCGCATATCTGTACCACGAAACGACGCTGCCGAAGCCCATGCAGTACGGATTAACTCTGAACGTGTTAAACCTGAGTTAAGGATTTTTTGCTTAAGCTTGTCAATATCCTTAGCCGTGATTAATGTATGATTTACCGCAGGAATGGGGTCCTGCCAAATAAGTTCTTGTTTAGGCACATCACTGCCTAAATAACGTGTGCTGGGTCCCATGTCGCGATGGGTAAGTTTAAACCATGCTTTTGCAAAGCTGAGTTCAAATTCTTTTGGGTTGTCCAAAAATCGTTTCGAAATTTTTTCGTAACTGGGATCAACTCTCAGGGCAATGTCTGTGGTAAACATAATGGGCGGATGACGTTTGATGGTATCGTGCGCATCAGGCACCAAGTTTACGGCAGCATTATCTTTTGGAATCCACTGAGTAGCCCCCGCAGGACTTTTAGTCTTAACCCATTCGTAAGCAAATAAGTTGCTGAAATATTGGTGTGTCCACTGTGTTGGATTAGCACTCCAAGCACCTTCTAAGCCACTTGTAATGGTGTCTCCCCTATTACCTTTGCCACATTTATTTTTCCATCCTAACCCCTGTTCCTCCGTTCCCGCTGCGGCGGGTTCAGGCCCTACACATTTGCTGGGATCGCCATTGCCATGTGCCTTACCAAAAGTATGTCCACCCGCGATTAAAGCGAGTGTTTCTTCATCATTCATCGCCATACGAGCAAAGGTTTCGCGAATATCTTTCGCCGCCGCCAAAGGGTCATGATTGCCATTAGGCCCTTCAGGATTTACATAGATAAGCCCCATCTGAACAGCGGCAAGGGGTTTGTCTAGTTTACGATCAGCGTGGTAGCGTCCTTCCGCGAGCCATTTTTTCTCAGGCCCCCAATACACTAAATCTGCTTCCCAATCGTCAGTGCGTCCGCCCGCAAAGCCAAAGGTTTTGAAACCCATCGATTCCAACGCTACATTACCCGTCAGCACCATTAAATCTGCCCAAGAAATTTTACTACCGTATTTGCTCTTAACTGGCCACAGCAAGCGACGGGCTTTATCTAGGTTAGTATTATCAGGCCAACTGTTGAGTGCTTCAAAACGCTGCTGACCACCGCCCGCACCACCACGCCCATCAGCAACACGATAGGTTCCGGCACTGTGCCAAGCCATCCGAATAAAAAATGGCCCATAATGTCCGTAATCAGCTGGCCACCAGTCTTGTGATGTTTTCATCAACTTTTCAATATCTGCCTTCACCGCCTTGAGATCAAGTTTGTTAAACTCTTTGGCATAATTAAACTTGCTGTCCATTGGGCTAGATTCAGCTGCGTGTTGACGAAGTGGGCTTAAATCTAATCGATCAGGCCACCAAAACTGATTAGATGATGTTTTCTGTTGCACTGCATAGCGAGTAGGCATTTCCTCTGCATAGGCCATTTGTGCAAAGGTCACCGTAAAGAGCATAAGCTGTGGTAATGTTGGTTTCATGGTAGGTATTCTCCCGTTTATATGTGCAGACAAGCGGTGCTTGCTGTGTCATTTTTTATGGCAAAAAAACAAATAAATCTCTATAAAATCGCGAGTAGTCGTTTTTGCGATTATTTTTAGTATCCACTATAAAACCAATAGTGCAAGCCATGTTCAGCGTTGCTGTAGACCCTTGACTAACGCAGTTTTGCCCGCACTCGATTAAGCTGTAGTGGTCGTGACGTTGTTGGTGCACGTTATTTTGGGACGAGAAATTCACAGAATTTTTAGATAAAGCCCGCCAAATTTCTTTATACTTTTTGGCTACTTTTAAAAAAAGGGAGGGGATACTTAGGCCTTAATGAAGCATCAATTTTTTTCAAGCACAGCACAAACAGTGTGCTAGAGGACGACAATCTAGCTTTCCAAAAAAAGCAAAATTTAAGCTTATTGTTGCACAGCAATAATTTTTAAGGTGTTCGTCTGAATGCTTAATGCGAGTTCGCCACTCAGTAAGCCTACTAATTCTTTTCCTGCCATGCTGTAACGCCAACCATGCAATAACGGACAGCTTTCATCCGCATCCATAAGCAATATTTCCAACTCTTTACGTGTTGCTAAAATACTGGGATTAAGTGCATTTTCTTCCGCTCTAATACGCACCCACGCCGTTAAAATATCTACAATGGCTTCTTGTTGTTGATTCTTTTTAAAAGCACGATCTTTTTCATTTAAAGGAATGGGCAAACGTTGCTTTGCGTTGGTAATCAGTTGACATAAAACACGGCCGTGTCGATTAACAATACGCTCACCGATGCCGCGAATATTTGCTAAGTCTGGGAGTGTTTCAGGTTGTAATTTAGCAATATCTAATAACATTTCATCACGCAATAGCCACGTTTTAGGACGATTTTCTTCTTGTGCTTGCGTCTCACGCCACATAGCAAGTGCTTGCATAACAGATAATTGTCGCCCTGTTAGTTTATTTTTTCCTTTAATTTTTAGCCACGCGTGCTCAGGATGGACGTGATAAATTTCTGGATTGGATAATTCTAAAAAATCATTGGCTAACCAAGTAGAACGGCCTAATTCAGCTAATTTAGCGATTACGTGCTGATAAATCTGACATAAATAAATAACATCATCAGCGGCATACTCTATTTGCTCAGGCGATAACGGACGTTGACTCCAATCTGCGCGAGTATGGGCTTTATTTAAATTGATATTGAGTAAGGTTGACACCATCATGGCGTAGCCTGGATTATCTTGAAAACCCAGCAAAGGTGCCGCCACTTGAGTATCAAATATAGGTGTAGGAAGTTTGCCTGTAATCTGATAGAAAATTTCTAAATCTTGTCGGCAGGAATGAAATACTTTAATTAAATCAGGACGATAAATAGCCTCAAATAGTTCGCTAAGATCCGTTAATACCAAAGGATCAACACATACCACCCACTCTGGCGTTGCCATTTGCAGTAAACAAAACTTAGGATAATAAGTTTTTTCTCGTAAAAATTCGGTATCTAAAGCTAGCCACGTTTCCTTGCGTATTTGCTGACATAGCGTGGCTAATTTTTCAGGTGTATCGATGTAATTAATAGTTTTATTCATAAAGTCATGGTTAACACAATTACTGCATAATTAAGACGCACACGAGCATCTCGGAAAATAACTACCTTTAACTGATATTTTAATCTTCAGAAGGTGTTGTTGGGCTAGATGGTTTTTTTACGACGCGGCATAAACCCACGTTTTTTATTTCTAACTTTTACGCGCCTGATATCTAACTTTTGCTGATTAATTTCAACCGTTTTTAAATGATGAAAAATATCCATTGGCATGGCATCAGGTAATTCAATCAGTGTGTATAAATGTCGAATAACTATATTAGAAATATTATTTTTATCTACACCTGATTCTTCAATCAATACGCGCTTTATTTCGTCCACTGTCACCTGATGATACATACCAATATCTAAGCGGTAGCGAACCATTTTAATATGCACTGAAGCATTTTTATCAGCATGCAAAGCGCTATTGTCTTGCGCGGTGTTTGGCTCATTTACCCACGACACACCTGATTGCTGTTCAAGCATGTGTAATAACGCTGCGGCACAGGTTAAATAATCAATATTAAGTGTTGTGACTAAGCGAGTTAGCAAATCATAGTGATTATCTGCAAGCTTTGCAGCCACTATGTCTGCTAATTGTGCAATTAACTCCCCCTCAGAGGATATATTTTCAGTAACATTGTGTTGACTGTTGTTCATTAAAAAAGTAAATCAAAGAAATAATCAAACCACAGGTTAGTATCATGAACATCACTTTCAAGACATTCGCTCTTGATACACGTAATTACGACAAACGCTGGCATTGTCGTGGATAAATTAAACGCGACTTTCGATAATCTCAACATACGCTTCATCACGTAATCGACGCATCCAAAGCTCTGTTTCTTCTTCAATTTTGCGTTTTCGAATCGCTTCGCGCACCTGATTTTTTCGATACTCGACACTATTATCTTTCTTTTCTCGTTCGTTGACTTGAATCAAATGCCAACCAAATTGTGTTTGCACTGGCGCACTGATTTGCCCAATATTGAGTCCATTCATAGCTTCTTCAAAGGGTTTCACTAAATCACCCGGTGTTACCCAATCTAAAGACCCACCTTTTATTGCCGTGCCTTTGTCATCTGAATGCGAACGCGCTAACGCGGCAAAATCATCACCGTCTTCAATGCGTTTCTTTAACTCTAGCAAGCGTTTACTGGCTTCAGTATCATCAATTAATTCATTGGTTTTGATTAAAATATGACGCACTTTTGTTTTGGTAATGGTATGGCTATCAATACCTTTGATTTCTAACATTTTAATAATATGAAAACCACTGGGACTTCTGATGGCATCAGCAACCTGTCCTGCTTGCATACGCGTAATGCCTTCACTAAATAAAGAAGGAATATCTCTTAGTGCTCGCCAGCCTAAATCTCCGCCTTTTAAAGCATTGGCATCATCTGAATAACTCATTGCTAATTTGCCAAAATCTTGACCTTCGCGCAATTTTTCAAGCACTTGATTAACTTTTTCTTGCGCTTTTTTAATATCCGTTGCTGAAGCACCTTCGCGTACCGCAACTAAAATATGACCTAAACGATACTGAATATCTTCACTACCCACTTTACCTTCGGTTTCCAGATAATGATCAATTTCACGATCTGTTACCTTAATACGTCCACCTAATTCACGTCCGCGCAGTTGATTAATGATAATTTCATTACGCATATTATCTAAGAACGCTTTGTAGGACATGCCTTGGTTTTGTAATTCAGCACGAAATTGCTCCAAGCTTAAATGGTTGCGTTCAGCGATTTCAAGGGCTGACGTAGTTAACATTTCTTCGCTGACGGTAATGCCTGCTTTTTCTGCCATTAAGCGTTGCAATTTATCCATAATTAATTTTTCAAGGACTTGCTTACGCAACATAGCTTCTGGCGGTAATTGTGCATTACTTGCTTGCATGCGTTGAAGAATTGTAGCAACTTCAAGATTTAATTCGCTTTCTAAAATCACATCATCTTCTACCACGGCCACCATACGATCTAATACTTCGGCAGTTGTCGTAAAACTAAGCACGGCACAGCACAGCAATAGTGCCATGAGCATTTTTTTTATCACATTATCATTTATCATGTTGTTGGTTTCCGATACCCATATATACTTTTTTCAAAAAAGGCATCTAGCTTCTCGCCAATACCTGTTAAGCCTTTTAATTCAATTTGGAAAAAAATACCCGTAAGTAAATTTCCTTCGGCTGAATTACTAAACAGTGTGGGGTCATCCGTAAATTGGTTGATACTGCTTAAGTAACGTCTTCCAATCACACGGAAACGCCAACAACAATTTTCTTTTTCTAAACCCAAAAACCCATCTTGCGTTTTATTATATAACCAAGAATACTGCCAACGCCCGACCGCATACCAATTATCATAAATTGGCCAACGCACTGAAAAATCACTTTGCGTAATATCATTGGTTTGTTCTGGAATTAAAGGCTCTTGTCGGTATAAATAGCCCATATTAATAATTTTTCCTGTTTGATCCACATAATGCATACCAAGCTTACCACGCACGATAGCATTGCTGTGTGGATCCCATTGCACACCTGTGTCAATCGATATCTTGTCAGTGAGTTGACTGCTTAATTCCGTAACTAACGGTGACGATGTAGCCGTCTCTTTTGGACTGAGAGCGCATAAACTTGAGAGATAATCTCCGCATAAGGTCACGTCGCGATTACGAAAATAAAAAATCTCACCCACGCTTAGTTTTAAGCGCTCTAAGCCGGTAACTGGATCAATTAAGCTTGAGCTTAAGGCCGCCGTCACCTGATTGGCGTCTTGTATTCGGTCTGAGCCACTAAATCTATTTTCTCTAAACATACTGCTATACCAAAAGTCATAAATCGAAGTATCAAAAATAGGAATTTGACTTTGATCAGTTTTTGGAATGTAAAGATAAAATAATCGTGGTTCTATCGTGTGTAAAAAACGTTTATTGCTTAGATTAAGATCACGCTCAAAGAATGTGCCGGTATCTACTGAGATGCTTGGCAAAACTCTGGACACATCAGTAGCTAAACCCGAGCTGGGGCTATTAAGCAAATACTGCGTATAGTGTACTGAGGCCTTTGGCGTTAAATATGCGCTGCTAGTTTGTAAAGGCAAACTCAACGAAGGTTTGATAGTAAACCGTTGCCCATTGACTAAATCATCATGTTGAAAATACACTGACTCTGTTTGCAGCGTAGCATCAATAGGCATAATTTGGTTAGTCAACGAACGACTTACCGTTAAATTTATTTGTGGTAAACGACGATACGGAATTTGTGCGCTACTTAAGGTAGGGTCAATGGTTTGATAACTTTCTACGCGGGCAGTGAAATCCACACCTTCATTGAGATAATTAACATCTGCCTGACTTTTAAGAAAGCTAAAATTTGGATAACTTAAGGCATTCCCTAGTTCAGTAAAATAACCTTTATCTGACACTTGATTGACATCTAAATTGGCCTGAATATGCTGCGAGAACTGAGTGGTATGAGTTAACGACGCTAAATAACGATCAGTGTGTTTAAGGTCATCATCAGGCATGTATTCAATACTTGCCAAACCATGAGATTGTTGGCTTAAATAACGTAAATCGCCCGTCAATAAGATGCCTCGTTTGGTGAAATAGCGTGGGTTTAATACGGCATCGTAATTTGGTGCTAAATTCCAATAATAGGGTGTTGATGTAGTAAATCCACCATTGCTGGTGTTACCAAAAGAGGGCGATAAAAATCCAGATAAACGACGATTATCAATAGGAAACGCCATATATGGAGAATAAAATACTGGCACGCCTTTAAACTCAAGCCAGGTGTTTTTGGCAGAACCCTTACCAGTTTGCTTATTAAGTTTTAGCTCGCCTGCATGCAATACCCAATCTTGGTTGCCAGGTTTACAACTGGTATAACTCACCTCCCGATAATGCGATAAATATTTATTATCACGAAAAATAGCTTTAGCCCGACCGCGCAACGGTGCAGCAGGATAGATAAACAAGGTTTCACGAATTTTAGCTTGATCAGAAGCCAGTTTTAACTGCGCGGATTCACTGTGTAAAGCCAGCTCATCCTCGCTGTAATAGACATTCCCTTGTAAGCTTAAAGTTTGGGCAATAGTGTCATAATTTGCATGATTGGCTTTAGCATGTTGATCAGCACGATGCATTTCAACTTGTCCAGAATACACGCCAATTTCATTATCAAAAATTTCAGAATAATTAGATTTAACTTCTAAAGAAGCTTTATTGCGCAGTTCTTTATTATAAGGTGTCCAGCTGCGTTGCGTGCCTTTAGGTGACAAACAACTGCCCCATGGATCGTGCGCAAACTGCTCATTTAATAATGTAAAAATATGTTCTTGCGAGGTGCTAAACGACGGCGTAAATAATTGCCATCCAGTGTTAGTCACATCAATTTCAGGATCTGTATCGGGAAAGGCAGGCGGTGAGCGCACCTCTGCCTTAGGCTCAGCAGGTGTGGCAGTAGCGGTGTTGTTAGTGCTGGTGTCTGCAACTGGCGGTAATACCTTAGGATTTGGGTTAATTGTAGGGACTAATGATGTCGCGTCTGTAGACAATGTGGCGAGAGCTTGAGTGGCTAATGTAACCGATTGTATTGACGCGCCGTCACCACACACCCAGTCATTTGTTTTGTTATTCTGCTGACATGACCAGACCGGAGGATTGGCAAAACTTACAGAAGTACTGAGTGAGGGTAAACAAATTAAAAATAGTCGACGAAGCATAGGGGGTATCAGTAAGTAGCGTAACAAATCATGAATCGAAGGACATGCTAAGCCCTCATTCTACAGCAAAATAAGCCCTAATAACTAATTCTAGTGACACATCACTGACAACTTAATACGCTTAGCTTAATAGCATAAAGCAAACAAAGTACCAAAAAAAAACGGCTAATGGCAAGCCATTAACCGTAAAAAAAACTTATCCCTTTAGGAGGTAATTTGATAAGTGCAATCATCATATCCCCTGTTAAGTGCTTATAAAATGTGGCAAATTGCCGCTGTGTCATTTTGCCACAGCTTAAAACGGCTATTGATAACACGGGCTACCAACTTAAGACGGGACACAAGCTAGGCTTAACCGTTTGCTGTCCCGTGTTCAGTGGGTAGCTATAACACGTAAGCAACTTATGTTACACATATTTACCTCGCGTAAAACAACACCGCTAAAACGAATGGACAATTAATTACACCGTTGTGCTGCTAATGCTTTTAAGGGTTCCCGTGCTTCTTCGGCAGTCAGATAACGACTCCACGACACAGTACCAATTCGTTTTTCATCATAATTGTATTGGTTCAGCGTGACTTGGACTTGGCTCTCTTATAAACTTAAGAGAAGTCGGAGTAATTATGTCAAAGAAAAACAAGTCATGGTCGTTAGAAGATAAGCTGGCGATTCTGAAAGAAAACTTG